>ERZ891134.112-NODE-112-length-68501-cov-9.200801_pt1 | contig 68501 bp, 50 predicted proteins | sample MGYA00520888_ERZ891134 | MGnify/ENA primary metagenome ERZ891134 (study PRJEB32303, sample SAMEA104408692) | aquatic metagenome | biome: Brackish water; feature: Coastal; material: water | place: Baltic Sea | collected 2014-10-23 | depth 10 m ... | reverse complement strand
ATGTTCTCTATTCCTAATAGAAGTATTTCCATTGCCTTTTCAATTGCAATCTCCATTTCTTTTTCTGCTTCTTTAGGCATTATGTAGCCTAGACTAACATTCTGCCTTTCACAATAGTTTACCCAATTTCTAATCTTATGGTAAAGTGCTTTTTTTTCCTTAGAACATTGCCGTAACTCATCTTCAGTAAGTAATTCATATCCAATATTTTTCACGTATTCCTTTCCGTTTTCTGTGAATTTATATTTCTTATATCTGATATTCTCTCCCGTAGAAACAGGTAATCTATTCCACTTTTGCTCAATTCCTACCTTTCCGGTCTTTTTGAGGTATCCTCTCACTTCAAACAAATGGTCTCCTCCTGATTTTGCAACCTTTTCTCCAGTTACAATACAAGTTTTAAGATTCGGAATTCCAAAAATTTCCATCAATTTATTTTCATGTTCCTCTGTAAATTGAGGAACTCTTTTTGATGCAAAGTCTGACATGAAATCACGTGTCATTTCATACCTAATAGTTGAAAGTCGCGATTTCATTTTGCTCGATTTACCCGCCATATTGATTCTAGAAAACTAAAGAACGTAAAATAATCCCTAGTCTAATTTAATTCGGATAGATTCAAAGGGTCTATCCCAATACCCATTGCTCAGGTATTAGCAAATCAAAGAGGTCGCAGTCGGTCGGTGCAAACGCTAGCGTCTGTATCGACCCACTGAATCAATTGAATTGACGATAAATTCTTCTTAGTTTAGTCGCCGAAGGAACATGTGTGTATGGAGTAATTTCAATTTGTACTGGCTGGAGATTCTTAGAGTTCCATAATTTATCAAAACCGGCCATTGAAAGGTCGGTTAATCCTTCAGGTTTGAGTTGAATTTCAATTTGGTCAGGTGCCTTTTGGATGGCGATATAATCGGTAATTTCATCACTCATTTGCATTATTGCTCGGCGAATCATATCTGGTACTACTAACTCTGGCGTATCGTCAACTTTGGTTAAGTGAAACATATCATCAGAACGACCCATAATCGAATCAATAACTTCCCTTGTATCGCCGCAAGGACATACTTTGTTGGAAATTACCAAAATATCATTGAGCCGGTAACGAATTATTGGTTGTGTTTTACGTTTAAAATCTGAGATTATTGGATGGTACCAGCCTTTTTCCTCATCGATCCATGCTTTTTGAATCACCATCAAATCTTCATTCAAATGCAATGTACCATGCTCGCAAGTAGCCGCAATTTCTCCTTCTGTTGAAGAATAGAATTGGTGTAAGGTTAAACCAAAATGCTGCTCAATTTTTGCCCGGTCGACATCCTCTAAGACTTCAGCAACTGAGACCATTTTTCTCACCTTGATTGGGGAATCAATATCAGCAAAATAACTCAACACACTTGGCGGGCCCATCAGTATGTCAAGTTCATCCTTGATGATACTGTCATGTAGTTCATCCAGCGGTTTCATTAGGTCGTAAAAACTGAATTTAATTCGGTTTGAACCAACCGACTCAAAGGTATTGGAATTAGCGCGTAAAATTAACCCAATTTTATAGCGCTCAAATATTGAACCGTCAAGACCTCTAGATAGCATGAAACCAGCCCATGAAGCCTGTTCTTGTTCACTGATGAAATGCATACCTCTTGAGCCACTAGTGCCAGAGGAATAACCGATTGAATACGGGCCAATTTTGGGAGAAAAATCACGATTCTGTTCAGCCTTATCGGCTAGTTGTTTGGCGTGATTCACATCTAGCCTAACCGTCAACAAATCAGCCAAGTTGTCCATCATAATCGATTTGTCAATAAGTGGGAATTTTGCCCATTCATCATCTGATAGACCTTGCCAATGCCTGGCATAAAATGGGGAATTCTTCCTGACAAATCTTACTTGTCGCTTCATCCCCTTGCGCTGGATTTTTTCAATACGTTGTCGGCTGTGGAATTTCTTTGGGGTAACAAAGTAACGAAACAGAGTTCTAAGTTTACTCATTCCAACTCCTCCATACCTTGCTCGAAGGTTTTTATTGGCTGCCAATCAAGGGCTGTCTTAGCACCTGATATATCGAGTGTTAACGTGCCTGTGACCTGTCTTAGACCATATGGTGTCAGGGTTGGCTCATAGGGCTTACCCGGTATTATTGACGCTACAGCACTGGCAAGATGAGCGAGAATGAAAATTAGCCAATAGGGCAGTTTACGCTGCCGATAGTTTCCTGGAAGCTTGTCAGTATAGGTCTGCATAATCGAATTGAAAGTTCGTGGATCGCCATTAGAAATGTTGTAAAATTTACCTAAACTACTCTCTGGCGCCTCAATGGCAAGACAAACAGCATCAACGAAATTTGCCAGGCAAGTGACATCGATAAGTCCCTTTCCCTCCCCGATTGTCCAGTAATTGTTTTTACCGATTAGTCGCTTTAATCGAGGCAGTAGTGTTTGATCTCCAAGCCCAAATACCGCTCTAGGTCTAAGGCCTATCCATTGATGTTTTGGTTGTGATAAACAGAACAATTCAGCATCATACTTACTTGCTCCATAGTGGTGTTTTGGTCTATATTTTAGTTCCGGTGTTGCATCTGTGTGTGGCTTGTCGTGAGTCATACGGTCAAAAATTGAGGCCGAAGATATCATCACTATACGAGAAACTGAATTTTGTTGCGCTGCCTTGTAGACATTTTTTGTTCCTTCAACATTGGTTTGGAAAAATCGCTTTTTGCTGCCAAACGGTGCTGCATAAGCTGCACAATGGATAATCACATTACAATTTGTTAATGCGGTAGTCAACTCTGCTAAATTGCCTATATCGCATCTTTTCATAACGAAATTTTGGCTTTGCATAGCGGTAATTTTTGCTTGATTTCTACCGATGCCGATAACAGAATAACCGGCTTCTCTAAGCCTAAACATAATTGCCTTACCAAGTGTACCAGTAGCACCTGTAACCGCTATTTTCATACTTCCACCTCGTTATTTATGAGAAATATTTCTCCAGATTAAAACCATTAATGCCGGCCAAGAAATGGCCAAGAACCAAGCCAGCCATACGGGTAACAAAGGCGGACCGTCGACATCAACCGGGATTTCTGTAAAACTTGATTGGCCATTAACCTCTAACCAGACCTCTAATGTTTGATTGCCAGAAAATGGGAAATTAACCTGTCCATTCCATATCGAATGATTATTTCTATCCTCGAAATTAGTCCGCATCCTAACAGTGTCTTTTTCGGTTGGATAAACCAGCTCAATCCATGCATTCGTGACATCACTAGTTTCATTATTTGCCGGCAAGATTGATACTTCCGTTTCAATCAATGCCTTTGGTGGCCAAATCATAAATTCAACCCAGACATAAGTTTCATTGACATCAATAAGGAATCTCTTTGGCGCATCTAATCCCTCACCTTCTTCAGATAAATGAATTACGTGACCACTTGCTAATGGAGTAAAAATAAGCAGCAAGAAAACCCCTGCTACTGTCATCTTTGTGGTAGGCGAAGATTGCTTACTAAGAGTAATCATTTTGTCTGCCGATAAACGTTCAATTGCCGCACCAAAACCTTGACTCAAAAAGATAAATCCACGTAATACAAGTACAGTAATCACAACTGATAGAATGGTATTAAACAAGCCGATTTCAGAAGGAATATAATCGATGAAAGTCGGCAACCATACCGCATCGACAACAATTACTAGAGCAATAAGTCTGGTGGGGTTTTGTAATACTGAATACCGCTTTGTTGCTAAAAGAATTGGCAATAATAGCCAAGGTAAACATTGTGCAGCCCAGACTGTATGAGGCGAGCCGGGCCGGAAATAATGCTCACTGGTCATCATTGACTCGACTAAAATTGGCACCAAGGTAAGGAATAATAATTGCGATGCTAGTAGTAAACTGGACAAAGCTAAAGCACCATTTTTACCGAGTAATCTGTCGGCTAAGGGTAGGAATATTATCAGTGATGCGCCAGCAAAAATGATGTGCAACATGATTTGGAAATTAAAGATATTAAGCGACCAGACACGGGGATCTAAGAAGTTAGCAAAAGCAAGATGAAAATGATACACTAAGGCCCATAAAGTTGCGATGATTACCAAGTTAAGCCATTTAGGAGTCGCCTCTTTTAGTCGGTTTTTCATTTGTAATGCTAGGACAATTGTTGCTACTTCTACTAACATTCCACCAGCAAAAGTCCAGATGTGTGGAGGCGTAATTATTGTTGTATCTACTCCATATGAGGTGTGCCAATAATCATCATATAACCCTCCAAAAACAAGGGTGATTAAGCCACAAACCATCATCCATAGACTTGTTGGAGCAACAAATGGCCCGATAAAAAAGCCTGTCTTCTCAGGATTTTTCGAAATAAAACTATTCCACAAAATGTATGAAACGAGCATGATACTTGTTGGAATTATTCCGGCTAGAATCATTATGTGTGGCGGAGTGAATAATTCATCCCGGCCAATATCGGTATGCCATTGAAGGTCAACCGCTAAACCAAATCTGGCAATGATATGATACAAGCATAATACTACCAAGAAGGCTAACAAGAAATTATCTTCTTTACTGCGCTTTAGTTCCATACTTAGAACACCCACTTGGCAGTTGTTGACTTACCCGAGCGGTCTACTATACGATGTTCTAGTGTATCATCATGTTTGTTGATTAACTGTAAAAATTCGTGCATGTGTTTGCCTGATAACCAATTTTGGTGACCTTGAAAGAAGTTCTTGCTTGACTGTTGTTCAAGGAATTCAACCGTTCCTGCATTAACAAATTTATTTCCTTTGATACTTTGATCAAAATACCCGGTTGCGGTTGCATTTGGAGTTAAATTTGAGTTGTCGTGAATTATTGATTCACATTTAGGGCCGTCACCCGATAGTCCAATTACCGCGACGACACAATAAGACTCATGTTCCCAATCACAATATTTCGTCGGACGATCATCCCCAATACACAGCAAGGCATAATTGGTTGAAAGAGCCGGTAATAAATCGGCAACTGATTGTATAGCAACGTGTGGGCTACAACTACCATCTGTGACATCAAATGCGAAACATGACCGGCTATCAAGTTCAATCCCATGACAGTGGATATCTAAGTCGCCTTGGATGTGAGTAGCAAATGCTGGTTCGGTCCTAAAGTGCTCTCTATATACACCACCATGCACTACTAAACCGATTTCATCGGGCTTAATTCCTGCATTACTTATGGCCTTTTTAGCCAACTTAAGGGCGGACTTTAGCAAACCGGTATAGCCTATTTTCTTACTTTCCCAAGACAACATTACGACCAATTTTCCACCCCCTTTGGTAGTTTAAAATGCACAGCTAGGATGGCAAGGCCTGAACCAAATGATACCAACAATGCTGTTTGGTCTGACTTTAGGTAGCCGCTATTTTGCGAGATTTCTAGTTGAACACCATGGGTAGTCGATGCAGTGTTAGCAGTTTCCGCGCTATTGTTGTGCAAGAAATTGATTTCTCCCATCATTTCAACCGCTACTTTTGCACCTTTTTTGACTGCTTTGGGAGTTGTTGGATGAGAATAAGTATGATCTATTTCATCCCATTTGAGTTCCATATAATCAATTGACCTCTTAAGAAAATCTCCTAAATTATCAATAATTCCGTTTTGCAAATCCTTAGCTCTAGTTCTCATCTGTGGACCAGCATGTGATTTACAGGCTTGGCCGATACAATGCCTGTTGTATTGTGCCATAGTAAATGGCTCACTAAATCTTATTCTTCCGGCTTCCTTAGAAGGTCCAAGGATATACGCTGCTGCCCCGTCACCAACAGTTAGTGAGGCGATTGCGCGCGGGTGGAGATACAAATTTCTTCTCTTGGCTTCATCAATAATGGGAGTAATGTGCTCCCCCGATACAACCAAAGCATACTTGCATTGACCACTGTTAATTCTTGATTCAGCAATCATCAATCCAGTTAACATACCCGCACATGCATTAGAAACGTCAAAGGTTTGTGCGTTGGTAATTTGCAATTCATTAGCAATTAAAGTAGCAAAACTTGGTGATAGGTGTTGACGAAGTTTGCCATCCATCTTACTAACTGAACAATTAATCACCAAATCAATGTCCCTAGGTTCTATGTCAGTCCTTGAAAGAGCCTTTTTAGCAGCCCCTACGGCTAATTCAAAACTTCCTTCACCGTCTGATACCTCACGATGAGCTAAAATGCCGGTTAATCGGACAAAATCTAGCGAACGCGGCAAATCATCTGGTGATGCAAATGATGTTGTCGCTACTTTTGTTTCCGGAAGAAAACTGGCAAAAGAGAGCAACTGGGCGTGATTATCACTCCCTAGCATATCACTTGGCATCGTATTCTAATAGAAAAAGGTTCAACCGACATATACACTATGATTCCCGATAAATTTAGACAATATAACAGATGAAACACAGGACTATCTATTTAGACAGATTTATTCATTGTCTGACGTTGAATAGTCCATGGAACTTGTCTTAATTGTAGTGAGCATGGTTATCACTTTGCTGGCTGCAGCATTAACAGTACCTGCAGGCTTTGGCCTAGCAACAATGTTGACTCCTGTGGTATTATTTTGGTTACCACCACATGAAGCCATCGCTGTTGTTGCCATTATTCATGGTGCACATAATGCTTGGAAATTTAAATTGTTGAAATCAAGTGTTGATTTTTCTGCGGTAAAGCATTATGGATGGGCTTTAGTAATCGGTGCTATAATTGGCGCAGTATTGCATTCTTACATACCTTCAGACCCATTGCTACTGGTTGTTGGAATAGCACTAGTGATTCTACCAGTTCTATCAGTTACTGAGAAATGGACAAAAATTAGGCTACCAGATTCAGAAGATCGAATCGGCGGGTTTGGCTCAGGCTTCTTTGGTGGCTTAACAGGTCATCAAGGTGCATTAAGGGCAATGTTTCTACAAAAACGGTTACCAGACAAGGTTGCCTATGCAGCAACTGCAAGTGTCTTAGCTCTAGCAGTAGACCTTACTCGCATTCCGATTTACATTATGTTTGAGGGAAGTGCAATACTTGACGAATTAATTCTGATACCATGTTTGGTGGCATCGGCAATTTTAGGAGTCAATTTGGGTAAACGTTGGCTAACAAAATGGAAGCAATCAGTAATCAGTACTGGTATACTAGTCGCGATAGTTGCTAGTGGTGCCATGTATATCGCCGAAGCGACAAATAATCTGGGTTACTGGTAAAACAATCAGAAAGTAGATTGCCATTCTTCAACATCTTGTGCTGCTGCCCAATCTTCGTCTGTGGTTGCGCCACGTACTTTCAAGACCTCTCTTGCTAACAACCAGTACACCAGTGCTAGAGAGCGACGACCTTTGTTGTTGGCTGGAACTGCGATGTCTACATTTCTTAGATTGTTATTAGCATCAACAATTCCAACAACCGGCAAGCCAGTATTTACTGCTTCTTTCAGTGCTTGTTGGTCAGCAGCAGGGTCAGTAACAAATAGGATATCAGGCTCAACATATGAACGTAGAGCAGGGTTAGTTAGAGAGCCTGGAATAAATCTTCCAACTGCCGAGTGAGCACCAACTGCTTCTGCGAATTTTCGAGCAGGTCTTTGTCCATATTGCCTTGCTGAAACAACCATAATTCTCGGAGCTTCAAATTTATTCAAGAACTCTGCAGTGGTTCTAATTCTGGAGTCAGTCATATTGACGTCTAGCAAATAAAGACCGTCATCTCTTACCGTATCAATGAATCTAGCCATATCCGCACTCTTCTGTTGAGTACCAATATTTACAGCATTTTCTTCATAGGTTTCAAACGGTAACAATAGACTTGTTTCTTCAGACATGAAATGACCTCTGCATTCGACCGACTTGACCCCCATATTAAACCGCTTCGCAACATCACAGATTTCCATAAATCACATTTCGAAGGAAAAATCTGGAACAAATTGGCGAAGATTACAAGACTCAAGTCATCAAACGCACCCATATGGGGGATGTGACTAACCACGGCATAGGTTCACAATTTGACCCCTCGACAGCCAAGAAAAGTAAAGATGGCTTTTGGCGAGATAACAATAATAATTTGGCCAAAGTAAGTGCTAGTGACATTGAACGTCACACATATTGCCCACTGTCTTGGGAGTTAGCCAAAAAAGGTAATTCTGGCCAGGGGGATGCTATCAATTCTGGCAAAACAAAGCATGCACAAATACATGAAAGAGTATCTGAATTCAAGATTAAACAAAGTCAATTCAAACGTCATATGATTATTTGGACATGGTGGTTTACTGTAATAATTGCAATAGTCATTGATTCTATTGCGTTCATGAGTATCGACGACGTGGCATTATATCCAAAAGATATTGCCAAATATCTTGCTATGTGGAGCCTTACTGTACTACTTGCTGGCATTATTGCAGTGTCCATTCCATGGCGTGACTGGCTTGGTTTTGATGTGACGCTTAAACAACAAAAAAGTGAGCTAATTCAAGAGACAAAAACTCTGCAACCAGAGTGGGAACCTGAAGGTTTTGAAGGAGGGTGGTTTGAGGCTGGTAAAGTGGAGACAAGTTTGCTGTTCGCAGCAATCTTGCTCGGAATTCATTCGATTGCTTTAAACGGAGCAGATAACAGAAAACAAGCCGGCTTTATCCTCATTGTGTTAGCAATGCTGTGGACTTTAGCTGCTTCATGGCAATTGCAACGTGCGTTGATAACTGAAAATGAATCCGAGTTAGCAAGAAAAGATGTAGGGTTAAAACAAGGTACTGAAGTAGCATATTCCGATGATGAGGAATCTGCTGGTTTACTTATTGATAATGTCACTGGAATAAGAGGAAGGCCTGATCAAATTGTCATAATTGATGGGGAATTTATCCCTATCGAACAAAAGACTGGCAGGGTTCCAAAACGACCTCACACATCGCATAGAAGACAAGTTCTAGCATATATCCACCTAGTTGAAATTAATACCAAAAGAACCACTCCATACGGCATCTTAAGGTATGGAAATGAAGATATCCACCAAGTCATGTGGGACGATAATGCCAAGAAAGAATTGTTTGATGAGGTAAAAGAAATACAACGACTGATGGTTATTGGTGGTGCAAAGCGAAACCATGAACGAGTTGGGAAATGTCAGAATTGCTCTAGAAAGTATGCCTGTAATGAATCCCTTGCGGAATAATCATTTGTCACACGGTGGCTCGAGAGGGTACTGTTGACATACCCTGTGTATCGTTATTACAATTATGAAATTGTCTTGTAAGGCCCCAATAGTAGTCTCGCCCCAACCTCTAGATTCTACGTTTAAGTCCCAGTTTCCAGATTCAAACGACGGGTCTGGCTCAAAGTTTTCTACTGTCGGAGTTACATCTTGGCAAACATCTTGTGACCAAATGGCTGCACCTGAAGGAGTAGTAACTTCGGCTCTTACATATCTTAATTCGCTACTTAGAGCCTCATCAAAACAGGAAATTTGATCTGAACCACTCATTGTTACTTTGAAGTATATCTCGATTCTTTCAACCGTGTCATCTATTGGAAATGATGTAAAATTCGAGTAGGGTTGAATTGAGATAGTAGTGAAAGTATGAGTCATATCCACTTTATCTGGGTAAGACACTCTTTCAACTGGTTCCCTCATGTTTTCTATGGTTTCTCTAGCTTGTAGTAAGCCAAGACATCCAGATAGGCTGGATAGCATAAACGTCGATATGAGGAACACTGCTAGACTGTACCTCCTCATGGCTCTGCGACACCCAACTTGGTTATCAAATAAGTGATTAATCGAGCGTGGGTTTGAAATGTACAATTCAATCCGCAACTGTCCGGATGACGCACATGGTGGCCGAGCTCACGCAATGACGAACCCTATGAAAGCCGACGGACATCACTCAAATTCAGCGCCACAAACAGGGCACTCTTTGGCCATAATTGGTATTTCAGCGCCACAAGAGCCACATTCAGCGGTCTTTTTTGATGATTGACGCCGCTTCGGTTTTTGCCTTGCAGGTTGTAATTCATCAGTCGCCTTAATCTTAGCAATCGGAGCATCCTCATCCTCGACAGTAAAGTCGGAACTGGTTTCTTCAATCTCATTGCCTGCCAATGAAGAGTCAGAAATCCCAAGTCCAATGTTAACCTGGTCACCTGGCATTACTCCATCTTCTCCAGTTAATTCAAAGATTCTACCTCTTATTTCTGCATCACTTGCAGATAAATCTGCACCGTCGTCCTTATGAGAAACTAATTCTCCTTTGGATGCAAGCATTTCGTCAAGATCTTGTACTCCTGCACTCATCTCCTTGAGCCCCTTTAGACGAGTAGTGACCTGTGAGTCGAATTCTTCAATCTCTTCAGGAGTAAGTCCTTCAGTGGAAACTTCTTCTTCTTCATACGATTGTTCAATTTCGGCAATTTCGGCTTCTGCTGTAGCGATGTTCTCATCCCAGAAATCACCAAATTGCTCCTCATCATAACCAAACTCCTTAACGGTCTCGTCAAAGTCTTCCGTCCCAGTGACCACTGCATTATCATCAATTTCTGGTAATGCAACCTCTTCTTTGGGTACAACTTTTCTTTCTCGACGTTGCCGTTGTTCAAAGAACGATGAAACATCTTGCTCAACACCACAATACGGGCAATTATCCATTAGATCTGGTACTGATTCTCCACATTCGTGGCATGAATGGAATTGTTTTCTCGCCTTAGCCAGATTAAAATTACAGTGGGGACAGCGATTCTCGTCACCTTCCAATTCTCCGTCACAGGCAGGACAATATTCGAAAATATCTCGTTCTACTTCTTCTTCTGACTCTCTAGTCAACCATATGGCAAGTCCAAAAATGACAAGTAAGGCAATCACTGCAAGACCAATTAAAGCTGCTGTACCCATTCCTGAATTTTCACTCTCAACTGAATCAGAAACGGTGGAAGTGGTAGACAGTTTTCGAGTGTAGGTACTGGTAACTGCGGGGTCAGAAGGCGTCATTTGTATGGTTGTAGAAGGTGCGGTTGCGGTAAATGGACATTCTAAAGATACTTTCTGACTGATTTCAGAAACATTTACTGGGATTGTAACAATTAGTGAATTAGAGGTCGCATCATAGCAATCAATAGTTAAATCGCCCAACTCTTGACTGGTTAGATTTATTGCAAAGATGTATTCTTCACCTTCATCCAGAGGCAATTCCGCTGATTCTCTATTCAAGTCAAGAATTCGTAGTGATGAGCCCGCCCAATTCAGGACGAGTTTTGACTCAACTGAAATAGAATTAGTGGCGATATTATTGGTCAAGTCTCTGTCTAATGAATCGCCTGATGGCGTCCACTCTGCAACGAAATTAGCAGTGTGAGACCCTGCTCCAGTTGACAATTCTTTTGTCCAATATAGCGACTCTCCAGCATTTAGTACTATTATTTCCGAGTTTGCTGAGACTCCTTCAAAAGTGTATGCTAGATTGCCACTTACTTGTACTCCGCCCAGGTTTGTTACAGTTACCCCCCAAGTCACCTTATCGCCTGCTTGTACTACTGGTGTCGAGGCTAAGGCTATGGAATCGACCAATACATCTGGTGATTCTAGTTTTATTAAGTTCGAAGATTGCCTATCGTTAGTAGTGTCTTCTTGGGTAAATTCACCATCGCCAAATGGGTCGATGACTGCAGTGATTTGATAACTTCCCGGTCCAAGCGAGCCAATCAAATTATCATCAAAATTATTTGACCAAGATTGTTGAGTTTCAGCTCCACCAACTAAGGAAACGGTAAATGGCGGGGAAACTACCATCCCGTCCATGTGGGCAATTTCAAGCCACATAGTAACTTCTGTAGTACCGCTGTCTCCTATTCTACCGATTGTTCCGTTAACAAACCATGGACCATTGACCGAACCTGAATTAGGCGTCACCTCTAAGTCACCGACGTGATATATATCCATACGTGGTTTTACAACCATAGCAACCTCAATGGTTTTGCTTTGTTCAGATGCTTCAGTCACTTCATCATTATAATCTGGAGTTACATAAATTGTGTAGGAACCAGTTGCGGGGGCGGTAAAAGAAGTATTGACCCAAGTTTCCTGCCCTGGTGTCAAACTAGCAGTACTAATCATTTGATCGTTTACTGAGCCCGGTAAATTTACCTCTAATTGACTCGCTGATGCTGGCTCAGTACCAGTATTTTTTACTAATGATGAAATTTCTATAGTATCCCCTGCATATATCTCTGTAGCAGGTGTTAGTATGGTTTCCATTATTCGTAAATTAGGTAATCCAGCGACATCAAATTCGACAAAGAATGAGACCTCGTTGCCGCTATTAAACGGATATTCGAAGGTAATCCAAATTTTGTCGTCAGTTTCTAGTAAACCATCCCAAGTAGCACTTACCGTTTCTGAGGTGTCACCAGAAATATCTATTACATCCTGAACAAATTTATTGTTATTGTTTAATTGATTCTTGTAAAATGCATAACCGACATTGTTCGCTTCACCTTGTTGAGTGTTGGTTAAAGTTAGGAAAAAAGTCACTGAGTCGCCAACTGCTAGTCCAGTGGAAGGAATCATGGCGACTTGTGCCTCTGATGCTTCAATACCACCGCTATTGTAAGCACTTGCACTCAGAGGAAGGGCGACCATGGTAAGCAATATTGCTCCAAGAAAGACCGCTGTTCTACCTGCCATCATTTATATGGACAACGGATGTAGCACTTGAACCCATCTCTAAACTTGCTGTTATATCAATAAAATCTGCGCCCATAATGTGAAGCCAGCAGTAACCTCAACCAAACATTGGATTACTGATAAATTGAGGGTAGCATTCAAGGCTTATCGCCGATGTGTAAACAACATGCGAGCAACTGGCATGGCGGCTTTTTTGTGCCTCTTGCTAGTATGCACAACAATTCCATTCCAACCCAACACCAATAATCAACTGGCAGAAGAGACGGTTATTGCCCAATCTAATTCGGACGTTACTATCACTTTTACTAACGGGCCCAGCAGCAGTCAAAGCTTGACTGGAGTTTATACCCTATCGTTCAGTTTTGGCGGCAGCGGTACTGTCACCTCACTGATTATCGAAATCTCTGATGGCACCACTTGGGACAATGTCGCCACTTTGACAGCCTCTCCATGGGTGACTTACCTAGATACGACAACTCTCACTAACGGTTCTTACACCCTCAAAGCAACAGCGTATGATGATACTGTCGCAGAAAATGTAGTCGAAGTTTCACCAAGTTTTACCATCGATAATCAAATACCGATAATCACGCAATTTACTGTTGACAATATTGAATATGGCACTGGAAGTTCGGCATTAGACAGGGCTTGGTTTTCCATTGATTCAACTGCTGCATTAGAATTTTCTTGGAACGCGGTGGATGATGATTTGCTTAGGGCTACCCTCACCAATGTCCCGGGACCAGGGGCTCCAGCAAGCGATGGACCATCCAATATTGCCTTTGGCTGGGATTGGTCATCGGGTAGTTTTGACGAAGGTACTTGGAACCCTCGACTTACCGTTTATGACAATTCAGGACTCAGTGTGACCGAAACTATGTTTATCGGAATTGATCGAACTGGGCCAACAATCGGCACAATCACCAGTGGTTCATCATCAGGTTGGCTATCTAGTTCAGGTGTGACGTTATCTGGGCTAATTAATGCGGTTGATGATGGACAAGGCAGTGGCCTTGCTTACACAGAAATTAGTCTAGACGGGGCATCATGGACGCAAAATACGTTAGACTCTTACACACTTAATCTAAACGATGGCAGCCATACAATTTCAATTAGGGCGGCAGATAATGTTGGTAACATTGGCCCCACCACCCAAATTTCAGTTCAAGTTGATACTGAAGACCCTATTGCTAACGGTTGGGTGGTAGATGAACTGACCACTGCACTCATTGGTCCAGCGAATGTTGAATTCCTCGCCATAGATGAAAGCTCTGGAATTGACAATACTAACTCATTCATCGAGTATGGATTTGATGCTAATGGTTTTGGTCAAACCCCTGATTTGTCTGGTTCTTGGCAGGCCTCTATGGGCAGTGGACTAGACAGTGTAGTGGCACAATCAAGTTGGGCTACAAAATCTAGGCAGTATTTGATGCTTAGAGCTACTGTTACCGATATCGCAGGAAATTCTTTCCAAACAAGTCCGGTGTTTTATCAGATTTTGCCTAGTCTAGACTTTGAATGGAATTTAACTGAAACTAATGTTGATAGATTAATTGTCAAACCTGGAGATTCCACTGGCAATATTACCGTAACTGGTCTGTTAGAGGTCAATGAAAATTATGGCGGAACCATCACATTGCGACTTGAATCTGCACCGGCTGACCGAGATGCTCAGGTTGCTTGGACGGTCATAGAATCTCGAACTCTTGATGCAGGTTTAATGACTGATAGAGAAGAATTACTAATTTGGAATTATACTGTTCCAAGTAAAGGTCAATTCGATTTAAGATTAGTCATTGACCCAAATAACGTAATTGATGAATATAATGAAAACAACAATCAAAACTACATGGTAGTCACCGGTGCTTCGGTTAGTAGCGTAATTAATGCCCCATCATTTAATCCTTCAATAGGGGCAATAATTGTTTGCGCTTTTGTTATCTCACTACTACAGCGGAATACAAGGGATTGAAAAGATATGAGTCTCACGCACCACCATGCGACAAGGTCTTCCTAGGGTGCCAAAAGACAGGATTGCTGTTTTGATAGGAGCCAAAGGCACTACGGTGAAATCAATTCGCGAAGCATGTGGATGTCAAGATTTATTCATCAATTCTGAAACTGGTGATGTAGAAGTCACATGGGGTGAACCAGGAAGTTATGACCCGGTTAAAGCGATGAAATTACCTGATGTGGTAAAGGCAATCGGCCGTGGAATGTCGCCAAAAGCAGCAATTCGCTTATTTGATGACCAACATTTTTTTGAAATGGTTGATTTGAGAGACTTCGTTGGTAAGCGCTCAAATCAACAACGGAGAGTTCGCTCAAGAATTATTGGCAGTCAAGGAAAAGTAAGACAGTTGATTGAAAGTCTTACAGATACCGAGATTACTATTTACAAATCCACAGTAGTTATTATCGGCGAGCAAGAAGGTCTTTTTGCTGCTAGACAAGCAATAGAAATGCTGGCTGGTGGCTCTGAACATGGGTCTGTGCTGGGTTTCTTGGAAAAAGATCGAAGGAAATCGAAAATAAGTAATCGATCTCTAGAGACTATCGAAGTTAAATCCGATTCTGTCGAACCTACTGGTTTTGAAAATTTAGTTCCTGGGCTAACAGAAATCTCTAATCGGAGGTCTAGGAGAATGCGAGCCAGCCAGGTAGATCCTGAAGATGGAGAAGCGGTCTTTGAAATGATGGAATTATCTGAGGATGAAACTGTTGTTTGGGAAGAGGAATGACCGTTCATTCTTGCTCTACAATATGTGTCAAATCCATATTTAGAACCTCATACATCGCTTCAGCCAGTTCTATTTCTAAGCCGTTTTTATTACCCCATTCCACCAATCGAGTAACGTCCCTAATTAGAAACTCCTGTGCTTTAGGATGAGTTTGTATTACTGCTTGACCAACATCGATTACGATTGGTCCAACCTCATCGCTCCATAAGATGTTGAACGGCGAGAAATCTCCGTGGACCAAGTTTGCTTTTTGCCATGCTACCGCAAGAAATTCTAACAATTCATCATACACTTCTTGTGGATTTTCAACCGAAACCTCGCGTAGTTTAGGATATGGCGAGGTATCATTACCAAGGTAATCCATCACCAAGACGTTTTTGTGAATACCCAGTGGTTGAGGTACCTTAAGACCCCATTTGGCTAACCTAGATAGATTCCTTTGTTCTTTTCTCACCCATATATCGACTAGATCACGATGCCGGCGTCGAAGTCCGCTGAATCTGCGGTCTCCTTCGATATATTGAATTAGATTTTTAAAAACTGCATTAGAGGTGTGGAAGATTTTGATGGCAATTGGTTTACCATTTGGGTCTGTACCATGAAATACGTGGGCTTCTTTACCCCTAGCGACGGGAAAATCAACCGTGTCAATGACTTCATTTTTCATTAATTTAAATATCGACATAAGGGTGAGTCTATCAAAGACTTGATCAAACACTCGTCGGTCAACCCATTCAAACGAGCCCTTTCCCATAACTCCTTGCAGTTTATTTTCTATATCCCGGAATAGAGATCTGTAGCGTTTTTCCTTCATCCACTCATACTTACCAGTAGAAGTTTCTAAGGAATCGATAAAGTCACGATCGTCTCGTTCATCTTGACCGATTTTCTTCTTTGACTTTGACCGCTTTGATTTACCTTTCCGGTTGCGGTTCTTATTGATTGCCAGTTCGTCCCAGTTTTCTTTTCGGTCTTTCAATCGACCACCTCTGGGCTTTTATTTAGCCGAATAATGAGTCGATATCGATGTCTTCATCATCATCATCACCCTCATCACCGGAATCTGGATATTCTTCAACTGGGACAAAAGGTTCTTCGGTGGTTTCTGTTGGTGCTTCTTTGGATTCTACTTCTTCAGCGTCTCCAAACATGTCATCAACATCGTCGTCTTCTTCACTAGCATCACCAAACATAGAGTCGACATCGTCGTCAGAATCCTCAATCACATCATCCTCTTCTTCATCCATGACTCCAAAGATATCATCATGCTCGTCCTCATCGTCATGCGTTACATTCATTCCAAAGATATCAACATCATCAGGGAGAACTCCTTTTCTCGATAAGTACATTGCTTGAGTTTTGGTATATCTGTGCTTTACATCAGCCTTAGAATCCTGAAAATCCCATGGCCAGACAATTATCAAGTCACCCTCTCTAACCCATTGTCGACGCCTCATTTTACCAGGAATCCTAGCAAGTCTGGTCTCTCCATCTTCGCAAAGTATTGACACTCTTCTGCCGCCTAGAATTTGGTCAGCTAGGGCAAACATCTCGTTGATTTTTCGGTTTGGCATTTTGACACGAATCTTACTAGTCGAACCGTCCTCTGGATTTTCCAGACGGGCTAACTCTTCTACGTCGACTTTTTCTTCGTGTCTTCTACCCATTGAGTCTCACTCATCCGCCCTAATCGACATCCCTTATTGAATTGACCACATAGAAGGAGATTAATTCCAACTATAATTTAGGCTCTTCGCAGCAACTTCACAAATCTCTAACAATTGGTCGCTAGCAACACCCATGAAGAGTGTCGCCATTAAACAGGCTAGGATGGCAAATCTTACTTGCCAGCCTGCTGGTAGTGGTCCGGTCCTGCCTTCTTCGGGTTCTTCAAAGAACATAACTACTCCAACTCGTAGGTAGTAAAACATCGATATTGCTGAGTTAATTACCATAGCAAGGGCTAACCACCAAACCCAATGAACATCGGCAAGACCGTAATCTCCGCCAGCCATTATTTCAGCACCCATCTGGCCAATTGCCACCTTGACAATACCCATAATGACTAGAAGTTTAGAGACGAATCCTGCTAGTGGAGGTACACCGGCAAGTGAAATCATGAAGATAAACATAGCAACTGCTAGGAATGGTTCCCGCTTTGCTAAACCACCAAGCGATGAAAGACGCGATGCATCGCCATCTGATTCTAATACCGAGAGGACTAGGAAGGCTCCTAACTTAAACGCAACAAGAACCACAAGATGGAAAATCACTGCCGTTAGCACGGCAACGGCTGCTTCACCGGGTTCTCCAGCAAGTGAGTCATCCCAATTCCATGCCCCAATCGCAGTTATTGCAGCGAGCATGTATCCCGCATGAGCGACTGACGAGTAGGCAAGCATACGCTTAGGATTAGTGCTGCCGAGGGCAGCAATATTACCCCATGTCATAGTAACTAGTGAGATAATTCCAAGTAGAGTTAACCACACTGTACCGTCTTCACTCGCCTCAGGTGATGCGACAATTAGCAGCATTCTGATAAGTCCAATGATACCCATTGCCTTGCTGGCTGTAGCCAGAATACCGGCAACTGGACTGCTAGCACCTGCATATGCGTCTGGCGCAGCAAAGTGGAAAGGCGCAGCACTAACTTTGAATCCAAAGCCAACCAAAACAAACCCAATACCGATTAGCGGAAGGGGATCAGTTCCATTGATTACGAACTGTGCGGCAAGGACATCAAATTGTAAAGAACCAGCCCATAAGTAAAGCATTGAAAGACCATAAAGCCCGACTCCAGAAGCTACTGAACCGACAATGAAATATTTCATTCCTGCTTCAGTACCAACCTTGGATTCCTTGTAGAAGGCAACTAAGACATAGGTTGAGAATGAGGCTAACTCAAGGCCAATAAACAAGACAAACAGGTCTTGTGCAAGGGCAACTACAGACATACCCAAGCCACAAGTCAACATTAGAATATAGAAATCCGCTTGTCGTCGATTGTTATACAGGTCATCGGTAGACAATTTAGGACCTATTCCTTTGACTTCTAAACGATTCATTGAAGCAAATGCTGCTAAGGTCAGTGCACCAAAGAAGATCATTTCAAAGACCCTACTAAAACCATTGACCAGCAACAATTGTGTGCCGCTTTCAGTAACAATAGCAGTTCGGTCAACCCCATCTTGGAATGATAATATTGTTTGGACAAATGCTGCACCTAAAGTAATCGTAGCAATCCATGCTGGCATCTTGGGATTACTGGTAATTTTGAATCTCTCGCCACCAAATAACCACATTACTCTAGTTTGAGTACCTGGTATTCTAAATGTCCCTTTACCGATATTTGGGATTATAATCAATGCTAGGAGGCCGGCAAAAATTATCAATTCAGGGCAAAGCGCCGCAATGAAACCATCACCAAATGGCTCAACGTTTTGTACAGTGGACATCTCAGGCACCTCCCTTTAGAAGAGGGATTATTAAGCCCTCAAATGCTTGTATAGTCCAATCATCCATCATGTCTAAAGCAATCCATGGTAGAACCCCAAAGATTATTGTGAATAGAGCCAATATCAACATCGCGAATTTTTCTGAATTACTGATGTCAGGAATTGCGTGTCCTTTCATAGACGCTGGAGGTTGTGTATCTTCTCCGCCTTCGAATATGGTTCTCTGCATCGACCATAGATAGTATGCAGCAGTTAGGGCTAGAACAAGGGCTGGCCCAACCATCCACCAAATGCTCCATCCATCAACAGAAATCATTTTCCAAAGTGCGATTAGCATCATAATTTCTGCAACAAACCCGGCAAGTAGCGGTAGACCCAAAGACGCCATCCAAGCAAACATCATTGATGTAGCAAGCCATGGTGAATGTTTAGCCATACCTCTCATCGCCCCGATTTCCATACTGTGATAATGATGTTTGAAAGCACCACAAACTGCGAACAGCATTGGGCTGATTATACCGTGAGCGAACATCATGAACAGGGCTGCAGCCCAACCCATTGGTTGCATTGTAGCAATTCCAATTAGAATTACTCCCATGTGAGATACCGATGAATAGGCAACCATCTTCTTGAGATTGGTTTGGCCCAAACAAACTATTGCGCCCCAAACTAAGGAAACCATACCAATTATCATCAAGGCTAATTGGAAGTGATATAATGCATGTGGAAATAAACTGATTGGTAGCCTAAACATTCCATAGGCACCCATTTTCAGCATTACTCCAGCAAGCAGCATAGAACCACCTGTTGGTGCTTGTACGTGAGCATCTGGCAGCCAAGTATGGAATGGAACTGCTGGAAGTTTGACCAAAAACCCAATCATCAGCATAACAAAGAGTATCTTTTGCATTTGAGCGCCTAGATACCAGTTGTCTCCAATATTGTTAGCTCTAGCATTGTCTATCAGTTCTGGAATGGAGAAACTCCTACCAGTCATGGTCCCTGATGAGGCCAAACTGTATGGGTCTTGTAAGAAGTACAAGGTGATTAGACCTAACAGCATTACTACTGATGCAGTAAAGGTGTAGATGAAGAACTTCTGAGAAGCATACTTGCGATCTTTGCCACCCCATTTTAGAATAAGGAAAAACATTGGAATTAGCGTTAATTCCCAAAACACGTAGAACATGAATAAGTCAAGTGAAACAAATACCCCAATTAGCGCACCGCCCATCATCAATAGAAGCGGGAAATAGGTGGCTCCATGTTTTTCATTCCAAGTGGCAATTATGGTGACAGGTAGCAAGAAAGTAGTCAACCAAACCATAGGGAAAGATAGAGCATCAAGGCCAACAGCCCAATTGATTCCAAGACTTTCAACCCAGGTATATTTATGTTCAAACTCATATTCATTGAAGCCTATATCCATCCAAGTTACATCGCCAAAGTATCTAAAGAACATACCAGTAGTAAGAACGAGCATCAACAATGAAAATACTAGACATGCCATTCTAACTGGTCCAACTAAGCGAGCACGCATTCGAGCATTGCCGTTAGACACAAAGGCTAGTAAAATCATGCTGGCAATTAATGGGAACGCCACCAACGGTATAGAAATCAAGTCAGTCAATCAAGCCACCCCCCAAAGTAAGAAGAAAATACCTAATGTCCCAACTGCGACCATTAGAATGTAGTCTCGAGCAGACCCTGTAGTCATTGAACGAACAACTTTGGAAATTGATTGAGTTCCAGTCTCAATCTTCTTGATTACTCCATCAACGACATTCTTGTCGGTTTCTGCTGATTTATCGGAAAATCCTGCGACAATTTTGAGCATGGCCATATCGTAATAGTGGTCAAAGTAGAGCCTGTTCTCTAGTGCCCTAGATAATCCAGAGTTGGCGATTGCTTGGTTATCGAAATTATAACGGTCGTAGACCCAAGCATTTAGTCTAATAATTGGCTTCATCCATGGCTTAACTTTCTCGCCTTCAGCCAAACTACCGCCATACAGCGAAAGAGCAATACCTGGCCCTAATACTGCACCAATGGCAATTGCGACATATGTTAGAATGAAGAAGAACGTGTCACCATTAGCAAAAGCGTGACTCATTTCATAAGCGATACCATCAAACAGATTCTTTTCCGATAACAGACCATATTCGCTGTCTGGTGCCCAATGAGTAAAGCCCATTCCAGCAAACAAAATAGCTGATAGAGTGACAAAGGTAAGGACAAATAATGGAATTTTAATCCAAGTATTAGTTTGACCAACGTGGGCTGCAACTTCGGTCTTTGGTTTGCCAGCGAAGGTCTTCAGCCACATTCGTGACATGTAAAATCCAGTCATTGCGGCTCCAACAAGAACACACATTGCTGGCAAGAAGAAACGAGGATCTTCAAGGGCAACTCTCCATGCATTGGCGATTATTCCTTCTTTAGACCAAAAACCACCAATCAATGGAAGACCCATGATTGAGGCGGATCCTACCAACATTGCGGTAGCGGTAAGTGGCATCTTGGAAGCAAGCCCGCCCATGTTGTCCATTGATTGAGCGTCAAACTCTTCTTCGTGACCCTCATCATGGTTGCCATGATCATCATGATGATCGTCATGGTGGTGCAAGTGATGATGAGCATGATGTACTTCGTGAATTACTGAACCACTGGCCATAAACAGCATACCTTTGGCCATTGCGTGATTAAATAAGTGGAATAGAGCAGCACCAAAGGCTACAATAACAATGTAATGTGCATCAGCATCTGTTTGCCAGTCAAGAGTATTAGCCAGGAACATTGCGCAACCTAGGCCTGTGAATATGTAGGCCAGTTGACTCATTGTTGAGTAAGCTAGGACCTTTTTCAAATCGTGTTGAACAAAGGCAATTGCTGCCGCCATCACTGCGGTAATTCCGCCGATTAAGGCGATGATGAATGCAAGGTCAACCAAATCATGTTGTAGATACTCTGAGCCGAAGAATGGAAACATCCGAGCAACTAAGTAAAGACCGGCATTGACCATTGTTGCGGCGTGAATAAGTGCTGAAACTGGAGTTGGTCCTTCCATAGCATCTGGTAACCATACGTGTAATGGGAATTGAGCAGATTTACCTACCGCACCAATAAACATTAGACCAAGTGCCCATTGCAAAGTGCTTGATGAAACTCCAGCCATGAATGTCTCATCTTCAACCGCGCTAAAGATAACATCATAGTCAAGCGAACCGAACATATCCCACATCATGACTAGGCCGATTATCAAGAATACATCGCCAATACGAGTGGTCAAGAACGCTTTCTTTGCCGCATATGCTGCGCTTGGCTTTTCGTAATAGAAACCAATCAGTAGGTAAGAACAAAGACCCATGATTTCCCAGAAAATAAACAACCAGAGGAAGGAATCTGCTAGTACCATACCTAGCATACCAGAACAGAACAGTACAAACTCTGCGTAAAAACGATGGTTTCGGTTATCATTGATAGGATCGGTATTCATGTAACCAATACTGAAGATATTAATTAACAAACACAGGAATGATGCCACAAATAGCAGCATAACAGTGATGTGGTCAATATAAATTCCAAAACCAAAGGAAATGGATGTTAAATTGCCGCTCTCATATACACTGGAATTTAGCCACAGGAAATCTACGGAATCTTTCATACTGGCAAATCCGCCAAGATGATCTTTAATCAACAATAAAGAGATGATTAAACTAGATGCCATAACCACCAAAGCAATTATCCCTCCCTCTTTCATTGTGTCTTTCCAGAATGGGTTCCTGTTGAATACCCGCCCAAGGAATAAAATCACTGGGAATGCTAACATTGGAAGAAGGATAATCAGTGGTGCAAATTGCATTAATTCGCTATCGATGATTGTGTCTGTGCCTGCTCCTGCCACCATCTCACCTCAGTTCCTCAAGACGTCTACATCGTCTAATGATATCGTTTCGTGTTTACCATACATGGCGAGGAAAATGGCTAATCCAATTGCCACTTCACTCGCCGCTATGGCAATTGCAAAGATTGTGTAAACCCAACCAGTTGGGTCGCCGTGATGCACTGCGGCGGCGGCAAATTGCATATTAGCAGCATTGAGCATTAGTTCGATACACATCAAGACAATGATGGCATTCTTTCTAGTGAAAGCTCCACCAAGTCCGATGATGAACAATATGGCGGAGAGGGCTGATACCCATGCTGGATCTATCATTCCTCTTCACCGCCAAATTCCCAAAGCAGGTTTTCCCTTCTTTCATCGCGAATCAAATACGCAGCACCAATCATTGAAGCTGCCATTAGCACCCCTACAATTAGTAACGGCAAAGCCCAATCGTTGAGTAGTGAGTCTGCAAGTCCGTTAGTAGTTGGTTGGTCTTCACTAGAGTCAGCCCAAACTTCGTCGGCGCTGAGCACGGAAATCAAAATCATTGCCAGTGCAAGTAGGCCAATCCTGGTAACTAAGGATACGAACTTCATTCAAAATCTTCCTCCAATATTTGCCTTCTAGTCAGCATTATGCCGAACAGTACTACCAAACCAACGCTGGCAAGATAGACTAAAATTTGTATGGCTGCTAAAAACTCTGCACCCAGAAGAATGAAAATACCAGATACTGCCATGAAACAAAAAATGAGTGACAACATCGAGTGCGCCACTCTTTGAGCAAGTATTAATCCCAATGCGCCGCCAATGGTAATGGTGGCAAATAGGAAAAATACTCCTGCTTCGACAATACCTGCTACATCCATCTCAAGCACCTTCCTCAGCAGCAGCCTTGGCAGCCTTAGCAGCCTTTTTGGCACGCTTATCTTTCTCTTTATTAGCGCGCTTGGCTAGTTCAGCATCAACTGCTTCTTGGTGAACAGAAGGCAATACTCTAGTTCTACTTGCATCAAACCACAAATCTTGACGGGTAAAGCCAGACATTCCGTCGTATTCATTGGTCATAAAGAATGAAGTGAAACCACAGGCTTCCATACATAATCCACAGAACATACAACGGCCTAGGTCGATTCTGCCTGAAACAATTTGGTCATCAGCAACGAATAATTCAGTTTGTTCAACCTCTTGTTCGATGCCAGAATCGTTCCATCGAACCATTGCTGTGCTACCTGATAGGTCAAGCACCTCAGCAAACCTCCATTGGTCGGGGGTATCAGAGTGGGCTGTGACGTGGTTGAAGTCATCAGAAGATTCTGCTATTTCAGGAATTAATTGAGCAGCATAGCCACCGACTTCTAATTCTGCGCCGAATCCTTCGTGTTCCCCATCTGCACTGTCTAATACATCTACTCGCAGTTCGGTAGTCATATGCAGACAATCATTTGGGCATGCTGTAACACACAACTTACAGGCAGTACAGGTCTCCCAAATGACGCCGATTCTACCGTTGTAATTGCCAGGGACGAACAGCCAAGGCTCCATATCCTCTAATCGCTCATAGGGATATTGAACAGTCTGAGGTTTCCACAAAGTTGGGAATAAGTCTGATGTGACACGGTCAGGAGCGAATTGTTGTTGTGTTATGTCATTGAATTGGCTGTTTTTGTCGGCGCGGGCTTTTGATCCGTCGTCGAGGAATTCCGGATGAGTCGTGTTGTGATAACCCATTGCTAGACGCTTGCCAAACAATTTTCCGAAAATCGGGAAGGTTCTCAGGGCGGTAATGAGCGTTATCTTAAACGGGTACCAAAATAGGTTTCTAAAATTCGGTTTTGCATGGGGGTGCATTGGCATAGTTTCACCTCACTCCTGCCCCGGGACATAAGTTCCCGCAGGCTTTTCTGTGTAAACATGGAACATACGTTCAGTATTTCCACTCTTATCCTCATCATTGAGGAATAGGACAAAGATTCCCAACCAGACAATCGTGGTCAAGATTGGAACCAACATTGGAACACCAAAAGCATCCCATGCCCAGCCGCCAGCAGCTGTATCTTTCATCGCAGTAGGGTCGAATAAGTAGAGGCGGTAGATGCCTGCCAGCACTACTTGTAATACTGCCAATGGCAATAGGATTCTCCAACCGAATTCTAAGATTTGATCGGTTCTAATTCTAGCGAGTGAAAACCTAGCCCAAACGAATACTAGCAGGAATACCAGCCAAGCTTTAACCAGCACAACTATTGCACCTGGAATCAATAAGTAAGCATCACCTAGAAGTGGAATTTGGCTAATCAATCCTTGGAATGGCAAGTGCCACCCACCCAAGAAGAAGTGAGTGAATAAGAAACAGGCAGCATAGGTTCTGATATATTCTGCCATAAATAGCATACCAAATCTCATGCCCCCGTATTCAGTCCACCAACCTTCAACTAGTTCTGCTTCAGCCTCTGGCATATCAAACGGTACTCTTTCCACTTCAGCAATCATAGTAAGTAAGAAAAGTCCTGCTCCAAGCGGCATTAGGAATAAATTCCAGGCACCAGCTGAATGTTGGAAGTGGATGCTTTCAATTATGTTGAATGTGCCTGACAATACGGCGACTGATAAGAGCGTCAACAACAATGGAATTTCGTATGCAGTTAGTTGTGCTGCTGACCTAATTCCGCCAATCAAAGTATATTTGTTGTTGGAAGACCAACCAGCGAAGAAGACACCAATTGGGGCAATTCCAAAGATTGCGATTGCGTAAAGAATTGAAAGTTCGGGATTTGTGGCATACATGCCACTTGACAACGGAATTATTCCCAAAATGAGTAATGTGGAAGATACGATAAGGAAGGGTGCCACTTCAAAAATTAGTTTATCGGCTCGTTGAGGCACCATATGCTCTTTGACTAAAAATTTCATACCATCGGCTACGTTTTGGAAAAAGCCCGGGAATATCGAATAACCCATCCACGACCGATTGTTTACTCTGTCGACTGTTGCGAATTTTTCATCTCGGTTGCCAAACTTTTTGTTTAGCCATTTGTTTAGTCCGCCGATGGGTTTGCCTAATCCAAATGGCAACATATTCCACCATTCACCTGCAGTTACACCATTTTCACCAACCCACAAGGAACGCAATGCGGTTGTGGCACCACGTCTATCATTCATTCTAGCAACTGCTTTACGCTCAATCCACAAGATGGCGAACTGGGAAAAGAATAGCATCAAAAACACAATGTTTACCACGGCAAATGTTGCTAATCCAAAGGCAATTTGTGCCGAGCTATCTTCTAGAGGAGTTCCTTCTAGAACTTTTGGAATTAAATCTTCGAAGGTCGAGAATAATAGTCCCCTGAGGTCGTATTTGTCATCCATAAGCTCACCTCAACGATCTGTTTCCCCGATGCATGGGTCGAAACTACCCATAATTGCTGGGATATCAGCAACTTTGTATCCGATCATTGTCTTAGCAACAAATGGAATTGTAATGAACATTGGAGAACGGATTGATAGCCTGTAAGGCTTTTTACCCCTACCTTCCCCACCACCTTCGATGTAAAATTGGGAGGCGCCTCTAGTACACTCATAGTTACTAAACCCGGTTGCACCTTCAGGTGCTCGGGTTGGGGCTTTTGTGTAAATCATTTCATCCCCACTAGCGTAGTTAGTATTTTTACCGCCCGGTATTTTTTCAATAGCATCAAGTACCATTCGGCAGGATTGACGCATTTCCTCAATTCGAACGCGGTATCGGTCGTAACAATCTGCACCTTTAACTGAGGTCGGTTTCTCAACCGCTGGCTCCCAATCAACTTCATCATACACTGAATATGGGTGAGCCCAGCGCACGTCATAGTTGACACCAGCAGCCCTGACATTTGGCCCAGATACGCCAGCTTCGACCATTTCTTCTGCGTTGCAATATCCAACACCCTGAAGGCGAACCAACCAAATTGTTGATTCATCCAGCATCATTTCATATTCTTCGATTCGCTTTTCGAATAATTTGACTTTGGCAATCATTCTATCAGCAAAGCCAATTGGAATATCTCGCTTTACTCCGCCGATACGAGGATAATTGTAATGCATTCTAGAACCACCAAGTTCCTGTAGTAAATCAAGGAACATTTCTCTGTCTCTCATACACCAGGTCATCAAAGTAAGGTTCCCTATGTCCGGCCCAAATGCGCCAAGCCACATCAGGTGGCTAGCTAATCGTTGCAATTCAGCAGAAATTAACCGAATATATTCCGCTCTTTCAGGAACGTCTGCTTCGAGTAAATCCTCTGCTGCGTAAATGTAAGAATTAGCCCAAGTCATTGCACTAACATAGCATAATCTGTCACAGTATGGCGTAACTTGTGTGAAATCTCTAGCTTCACAGATTTTTTCTACACCGCGGTGGATATAGCCCAATTCTGCTTCTGTGTCGATTACTGTTTCACCATCGACTTTTACTCTTAGCGTCCACAATCCATGCGTCATTGGATGTTGGGGTCCCATTGTAATCCACATTTGTGCCATGTTCTCACCTCACTTTACCCGGCCCTCATCTGCCGGTTTTCTAACGAAGCCTTGGGCATCGTCATACATTTCATTATAATCATGATATCGAATCTTGTGCTGCTTTTGTAATGGATGGAATCCATCTGGACTATCAAGCGGATTGAGCACTCTAAACATGTTTTCATGGCCTTCAAACTGAATTCCGACCAAATCCCAAGTCTCTTTTTCATTCCAATCAGCCCCTACCCATATGTGTTGTACAGTTGGAACTGATGGTGCGTCGTTATTTGGTAAATCGATTAACACTTCAAATTCGACCGGGATTTGTGAACCAAGCATCTTCTCAGCAACGTAAACTGTGCTAGTATCTGGCAATTGGTTGCTGATTGGTTGTCTAAGAAGATGGTATGCCAATCCCCATCCCCGTTCATCTGGGCCCTCAGGATAATGTGTGCCGGTAATCATTGAGCAATAGTTTACCCCCATGTCGAATTTCATACACTTGGCCAGTGCCTGCCAATGTTGCGGCGGGGTAACAACCCTCACGAAGGAATATTTCTTGGCGTTGGAATGCTGAACGATGTCTGCACTGATGCCTGAGCCGCTGAATTTGTCATTGATCGCATCTGCGCATTCAGTGACTGCTGCTGCGTTTTGTTCAAGAGTAATTTTCATCCCCATTACTCATCACCCACAATAATCGGCTTCTCAGAATCTCGACCGGAACTTGGCGCGCCGCCAATTCTAATTATTTTCTCGCGCAGTAGACCAAAACCGTCAATCAGTGCTTCAGGCCTTGGAGGGCATCCTGGGATGTAAACATCTACTGGAATAACAGTATCAACGCCCTCTAAAATGTTGTAAGACTGGAAATATGGTCCGCCCGAAATAGCACATTCACCCATAGCTATGCAATATTTGGGCTCTGGCATTTGCTCCCAAAGCCTGACAATCTTGTCAGCAAATTTCTTTGATATTGGGCCGTTAACCAATAACACATCTGATTGTCTTGGAGATGAACGGAATAGTACGCCAAATCGGTCTCCGTCGAATCTCGGCGTCGCTGCAGCAGCCATTTCAATAGCGCAACATTTGATCCCCAAGTGAAGAGTGAACAATGATTTTCTGCCAGCCCAGTTGAAAAATCGGCCTGCTAGAACGCTCAAGAATTGTTTGATTTTAGTGACCTTTAACGCTTCATCGGTAACCCCGCCGACCATTTCTACCAACGCCCGGCTGTTGAATGCTGCAAAATTTTCCCCTGTATCTGCCATAATTTCACCTCAGATGTAAATTCTACCTCTTTTTCTAAAGACGTACCAAACGCCAAGTGACATGATTGCGAAGTAGGTTGAAAGCACCACTAACGCATCTTTTGCTCTGTCTACTGCGCCGTCTCTAGCACTATCTGCCAAATCTTGGGCTGTTGCATCTGAAGCAACTATTCCGCCCAAAACTAGGAACATGAACGCCACATCAAAAACGAGGAATATAATTGCATACCAGTAATATTGGAAATGGAATTGAATCATAGCATCACCAACAGGCTCACTACCACACTCGAACGTAGTTAGCCTTCTTGGATACAAACTATGATCTCTTTCATAGCCTTCCAGTAGGTATGATTTAGTGATGTGAGGACGGGCAGGATCTACTCTTGGACGAACTACCCAAGTGATGATGAAATTGGTCAGCGGCATTAGTATTCCGACAACTGTTAAGAAGCCGATAGAAAGGTACGCACTCGGCACTGATTCTAGTCCGGACATTCGCTCACCCAGTGCAAAGCATACGCTTAACAAGCATTCCAATAATTACCCCTCAATAAGGGTTCCCAAATGTTTGAAACGTTTTGAAGCAAAGACAAATGGCGAAAACATGTGCTTGAAGGCCGATTCAACTCAAACTTTGCCAAACCATATCGCCCATGAAGCGTTAAGAGATTCTTGCATCATTTTCCAAATCTTGTAGAACGGATATGCAGCAAGACACCAGAAGATCGCGTAGTACATGACATAAGCCAATATTTGAGCTGCTAAGTTACCCAGGAGCAAGAAGACTGGAATCAACGCTAATGCGCCAACTATCAACGCCCCAAAGGTCAATAATGGGAATAAGAAAAGCCCTAGTAGTAACCAAATTACTGGCGAAGATGTTGATAATTTTGTTGTATGTTTTGTTTGCTCTTCTAGTTGTCTAATTTCACCAACAAACTTGAACAGGCGATAGATATTGAGCAGTGGAATTATAGTGAATATGAGGTGTTTGCCACCGCCCGGACCAATATCTGCGTGCTTTTTCAGTTCACTTGCCACGCGGTAATTTATCCAAAGCCCGTACAAACCAAAGGTGATTGGCACTAACAAAAACCACTCTAATTTTGCTGAACGGTAAGGTACCGGATTGACGCTAAATGCACTACTTGAGGTGAAACCTTGCTCTCTGGATGCGATTAGTTTCTCGGCATACTTGGCACGGTTTTTGTTCCTACCAGATTGAACCATTTGATCGATTGTTGGCTTTCCAGCACGATACATTATTCCAGCAAACAATACTGCTACGATAACGTAAACTCCGCTTTCTATTTGCCCTTGAGAAAGACCAAGGCCAAGGGGCCCGTCATCAGGTTCACCAAGGACTGAAATTTCGATATTTTCGCGTCCAACAACACCAATTTCCACAGGCTCGACAGAGAGAGTAAAGGTGTAGTTATCTTTTATTTCCATATCATATGATGGCCTTACAAGGGCAGTAATTTCGATTACTTCATCGACATCTGCCCAACACTTCAGACCTTCAGAAACAGTTGAACAACTGGAGTCTGCTCTGTCAAGTTCAACTGACCAGCCTCTGAAACTCTCAGGCGTGTAGATTATGAATTGAGTACGAGTATTACCATCGTTAACAATAGAAATTGGAATCTCCTTCCTGTCCGGATATTCCAATTCATAGTAAAGATTCACACTGTCATCAAATTGAATGTCATAGATAGTTTGAACTTCCAAATTTAACACCAGTCTGCCAGAAGTCCTGTCAGCGGCATTTTCTTGGCTAAACACTACCACTTCGAGTATTCCGACATCGCCTGTTTGGGCACTTGGACTTACCTCAACAATTACCATGACTTTTTGTTTGAACTTTCTTACTTCGTTACCAACAGAACTGATATTATTACTGAGCATAATTGAATTAGCTCCTAACACTGATTCAGCCAAGAATGGTTGCTCGTTTTCATTTAGTACATAGGTTTGCGAAGTTAAATTAAATATCGCATACTTAGTAGTTATTGGCACACTTCCATCATATAATTCACCATCAACAAATATTTGTCTTGTCGCAATTCCTTCAAGCCCATTGATGTCAATTACTGCTAAATCTGTTCTCAACAGACCTGAAGGGCCTACTTGAGGAGTACCGACGTTCTCTATCCAGAATTCAAAAGTCATAGTGCCCTCAGGGGCTAAAATTACCGAGGCGGCTTTATTGTCAATGGTCACTGAATTGTAATCTCCATCGCCAAATCTAGTTTCCATAGAGTAGGTGATATTGTTTTTAATTGCCCTGATAGTGAATTGTGCCTTGTTATCTGGCAGGCCATCGCCATCATCGTCATCATTAGTTGAATGTTCTAAATTCGTTATCTCGATGATTATGTCATTGTTGTTATAGTTACCAACATCAGGAACAAGAACATTGACATTAATTACTAAACTTTGTCTTGCAGGGACATTGAATTCAGTCTTGGTATCACCGACTAAATCGGTGAAAGAAATATCCCAGTTTGATCCAGATGATGGTCGTTGTTGTTTAGTGTAAAATCTAAACACATCATCATTATTACCAAGATTTTCGATTTCTATTGGAAATACTAAGACATCATTATAATCGCCAGTTTGAGAGATATATCCGTTACTATCTGAGGGGATTACTGAACTTGAAGACATCCCGTGAGTTTCACTTACCGTTACTGTCAAAATTTTACTTTGATAAGCCGCACCACCGCCAGCAGGTAAAACTGAAAAGGTTAGTTCTATACTTTCAGTAGCCAGTGCATTAAGAGGAACTGAAACTGAATATTGGACATTAACTGATTTACCGGCGCCATGGCGGCTGTTTACTGTAACAGTGGATTGTTCTAATTGAACTCCCCAACCTGATGGAGCAGAAGATACAGAGATTCGCAGGTTATCTTGGCCGTTGCCAGTATTGGTAACTGTGACAGAAGATGTCCGGTCTTCGCCTGGCTCGATTGGGCCTAATGATGATGTGGTTAGGCTTAGTTCAGCACCAAATGATTGACCAAGTACGATTGAAATAACCTTGCTGCATTTCACTGTATTTCCATCTTTAGCTTGAATTGTTATTGAATTTGAAGAACCGGCATTCTCTGAGTCATCTGGTGTGACTTTGAAGTCAAACGCTTTGGTTCCACTACCATCACTGTATGGCAAGACGCCACTTGAAGGACCGTCAAATGTCACCCAACTAGCCCGCTCGCCAGATCTAGTCATACTGACTGACCAGTCACTATTTCCATCGTTGGTCAGAGTTGCTGAAAAAGTTCCTTCTTGATTTGGATTTAGATTTAATGTGGTCTTTGATAACGACATTGAACACTCTTTGAGAACTGGTACTTCAAGTTCTAAATTAACCGTATCAGTCACTTCTTCAGTCGGGTTTGGCGTGGTGACAGTACCGATTACCTCCCAACAATAATCATCAGCCTCTTGGCCATCTGGCACTTCAATATCGACATATACAACTTGTTTGTTTGCATCGTCATCATCCTCATCTTCGGCATCTAAAGTCACCGTATTATCACTTAATTCAGCAGTCAAATCTCCGGTATTTCCACAACCACTATCATCTCGCTCTTGAAGAGTCAAGTTAACTGTAGTCGAATCTTGTTGACCAGTGTTTTCAACTGTAATCTCGTATTTAATTTCCGAGGATGAGCCGGTGTAAGTAATGGTCTTGTCATTACGATCTTTCACTCCATCAAAGTATAAATCAACACCCCAAAGCCCTCCACCTGAACCATCACCAGTGGTTGTGGTGACTGTTTCGGTTGATGGCTCAGGAATTTCAGCGGCTGGTGCACCAATTACTGCGGTGATTGTAGCAGTAACAGTAGTATCACAGGAAGTATCGGGTTCGACAGTTTGAGCAACGGAAATATTCATCGTTGTTTCCTCACTCTGTCCAGATTCTATTTGGCCAGGTATTTGGCCAATTGTTGAAGTAAAACCATTACAATCCTCACCAGGTTCATTGCTGGCTTGTAAGTTGACCGTCACCGGATCGCTCCCCGAGTTGTAAACAACCACAGTATATTCACCTGAATCACCTGGATTGACTTCTAATGAATTAGGAGAGACATTCAGGCTAATACTAGGTGCTGCTGAAACGGGTGTAGCTATCAGAGGTAGTAGAGATACTAGCATTAGACTGACTAAGAAAAATGCTGCTCGATTAGCACGAGACACACTTTCCCCTCGGTTGAGCATGATTAGCGGTGAACGACTTAGTATCAAAAGCCTATCCTTTATTGTGCCAAAAAATAACCGTGAAAAGCGAGTTGTTTAGTTTAATTCACACTCATTGTTATTCGCTAACAAAAGTCGATGATGGCGATTGACAACTTAAGCAGTGCTTAAGTGAATCAATATCGCAGACTTCGGTGCTTTCGGCGTGGTATCTAGCACCGCATTGGGGACAACCAACGACCTTTCCGTCAATTGGTTTGCGGCAATTCCAACAGATTGGCGCAGGAGTGACAACTTGGCTTGGCATTGTGGTTTGAACTGGTGGAACTGATAAATTCATCATTGGAGGTTTTGGTTGGACTATGGCACTTTGAGGTTGAATAAATGGCATCATTGGCAGAGCAGCCTGTTGCCGATTAGCTGGTTTAAGAATTACTAGACCCAGTATTACTATCAATAGAATCACCGCGAAAATTATTCCGATTTGAGTCGCTGGAATGCCAAGTGCGGTATTTTCTGACGAACTCTCTTGTGCATTAGCAGTAAAGAAATAGTTATTCTCTGCCGAGTTTTCTATTCCAGTAAATTGTATAGTAAGGTCACTCAACCCAGAACTTGTTGGTTTGACTGTGAATTTCAAGGTTCTTGACTCTCCAACTTCAAGATCGACTATTCCATCCCCGATAACCTCGACTTTCCAATTCTTATTTGAGTCGAAACTAGCCACATAATTAAACGGCAAAGTACCGGTATTGGTAACTAAAATTTGGACTTCTTGCACCTCTCCTTCAGTGAAATTATTTGATGATAACTCCGACCAAGATACCTGTTCATAGCCGCCTATGTAAAGTGAAAATTGTTCTGAATAATCAGTCCCAGCGCCAGCAAATTCCAGAGTAAAACTAGGCTCACTAAATGGTAAACTTTCTGAACTTGTCAACACATTGCACATCAACTGAGTTGATTCCTGATAACCTATTGTTTCAAGTGAGCCGCAAGCAACGGAAAGTTTGGGATCACTAACTGTACTAACTACAGGTTGCCATTGAACATCTGCATCGTTAGTTAACGTCCAAATAAATTGTAATTCTGCACCAGCAGGGTGAGAACCCGAACCAAAGAATGTAGCAGAATACTCTTGGCCATCGGGATAAATTACCTTTTCAAAGGATAGACTTGGTTTTGGATAAATTTGTACCTCAAGGTAATCACTCCAAGTAAATCGATCAGATCCGTTGTCAAAATGTACTTGCGCTTCGCCTGATTTTGCACTGCTTGATAATTGCAATGTTGTGAGATATATCTCTGATTCACCCACTGCTAAATCTATGATACCTGTTGAACTAATCACTTGTATACCTTGAGGAAGAATAAATGTTGGTGATAATTTGACTGGTAAATTACCCTTATTTTCGATGGCGAAAACCATGACTAATTGAGAATCCGGCTGTAGATTAATCACCGATGTATCACTTCTAACTTGTACTGATTTGACTGCCTCGACCTCGATAGGCAATTCGATTAACCAGTTAACTGCTGGAGTTGTTTTAGAAGTTACGCTTAAGGTAACCAATGTTTGATAACCTGAATTTGGCACCACAGAGGGGGGTTCAATTACCATTTCCAAAGTGGTAAAATCATTAGCCTCGACAAGTGGTGAAGTGGCAAATTGGCTAGGCGTAAAGTCCTGAATAAAATTGGCATCCCAGCCGTTGGGCGATTGTACTTGAAGATCATAAGCAATCTCAGTATTACCGGTATTGAACAAATAAATTGGCACAGAGGTGGGCTCAATTGGGTGGACAGGGACAATGTCGTAATCTGTAACTATCTCAATATCGGGTATTTCACCTACTGATAATTCAACATAATATTGCTCGGATATGCTGTTATCAAGGTCTTGCGCGATTAGATTAATCTGATATATTCCCGGCAACGGAGACTCTTGATGTAGCGCGGTTACCGTTAGGTCTGTTGACTCCCTGCCGTCAAGTGAATAATCACTTCCAGATAGCCCCACATACCAATTCATCACGCTGCCATTATTTAGTGATAAAATAGTTGAATAGGCAATTGAGGCATTGGTTGGCAGTAAACCGGTATTTTGTAAACTAATCTGCCAAGTGGTTGAAGTCTGTTTGGCGTCTTGTAAAACAGAGGTTTGTTGCAAGGAAGTGATCGCAACTCCCGGTTCAGAAACATTTACAATTATGTCAAGACGATTATTGGTCTCAAGGGTTTCAACAACCAATTCATCTTTGTCGATAATGAAGGACACTGTGTTCTGACCAGCGGTTTGCGGAGTCCATGACCATACTAATTGACGGTCTGCTCCGCCGCTGAGTTCCATTGATTGTGAGTTTAGTTCCACACCGTTTACCTCGAGTGTGACATCAAAGGGGTCAGATCTGATATTACCAGTATTTTCCAGCAGGCAAATTAATTCTGTTTGCTGCCCCACACTAGGGATCGCAACGTCTATGCTATAGCCTGATTCAATCATCACTAAGTCTGGTTTGAGATCATTGATGCCATGACCCATAACTGCCAGTGAAAATGGTTGTGATCTACTACCACCATGATTGCCATCAATCACCTTTACAGTCCATGTCCCAATAATTGCTGAATCTAGCAAAACTACCTCTACATTGTTCAAAGAATCTGCACTACCTCCGGTGGTTGAGCGACCATTAGCAAAATCATTGCCTAGGTAGATTAGACCATTCGGGTCAGTAATTTCTAAATCTAAATTAGTTACCAATTGGGTGCTTGACCAGGTGGATGCATATTCATCTGACCAAGCAAGTACCGCTTTGAATTGGTCACCAGCTGAATCAATATCAAAGGTGTAGGATTTGGAATTACCTGTTGCAGAGAGTAGCGACCTATCATCGACCCAAACGCCTTGTCCGTCAGGAGGTGCAAGCGAATTGCGTAAGTTTACTCGGCCCCAGCCCTCGTCGTTGTTTGGGATATCTCTAGCACCGACATCCTCCGCTCCTAGTATCAAAAGTGCTTTGACAAGTGCTCCTTGGGGTGATTGTCGAAGGGCGATCTCTTCCAAATATTCTCTAATCATGGCTGCCGCCCCAGCAGCATTTGGTGTAGCCATTGAGGTCCCGGTATATTCTAGATACCATGTGCTAGACCAACTGGAACCTCCTGTATCTGCGGCCTCTTGGGCACGACATGAGCGCACATAACCACCAGGTGCCAAAATATCGGGTTTGATTCTGCCGTCATCAAGCGGGCCTCGCGATGAGCCCTCCATTATGAAATCTGGAGCACCTTGGTAGCGATTTTGGTGCATTCCTACGGTCACTGCATTCTTGGCAGTAGATGGAGGAGTAATTGTATCAGCATCAGGACCGTCGTTACCAGCAGCAAATAAAATGGTTAATCCTTCCCCACCGCTATAATATCGGTCATAATAATTGGCTCGATCATCAACGTCTTGGCTTTCTGAAGAGTATTCACCAAAGCCTCCAGAATTGCCCCATGAATTGGTATGAGTTCTTGCCCCTGCACTGTAGGCAGAATTGAGTAGGCTGTTTAGGGAAGGGGATTGAAAGTTCCCAGTGTTATCGTTTTCCATGGCTTGAAAATACAAGTCTGCTGCAGGAGCAACACCGGAATAACCGCCACGATTGCCATCACCAAGCACCGTGCATGAAACATGAGTACCGTGGCCAGACCATCGATCTGCCGTAGAACCATCATTGATGACATCATTATTAGCCACCACCCGAGAGCCAAAGTCGCCATGATCTTCATCTAGACCCGAATCGGCAACTGCAACTGTTTGGCCTGAACCATCAAGATCTGTGGTGAAGTAAATTTGCATGCTGTTAGATTTCATGTGGCTACCAGCATTGTTATTATGGACTTGGAAAGCCGGATTGAAACGAAGTAATTTTAGCGCTGGTTGGGATGCTAGCTCGATTATATCTGCTGTAGTTAAATCGCCTTCAAATCGGCCACTGTCCCACATTATTTCATCTGTTATTGACCAATTAACCACATCCAGTAAGTCTTGTTTAACCTCTGAGATACCATCACTCAATGAGACTGTTTGTTCTAGTCCATTCTCGCCGCGCCAGCCTTCAAGTCTCACTCTTTCACCCAGTAATGATTGCTCAGAACCCTGCAACAGTAAGACATCGAGCAGGTTTGGTTCTATTATTAGCGCAACTGGAACATTTTGAATAGCAGCGATGTTTTCTAGCAACGATAACTGTTCAAGGGCAGTTGGAGTTCCTTGAACAACCAATCCTGAAGGCGATATGTACTCTCTAATTACTAATCCTTCAAGATCATTAATTAGTGCTCTTGCATCTATCAGATTAATCTCTGAATCAATTAACGCCAGTAATAAATCGTCCCTTGGCTGGAGAAATTCTGCACTGATGGGGCGTGATAATTCTAAACCAGATTCACTGAAGGTTCCCAAAATCGTATTGGCTACCACTTCTCTTGATTCTTTGATAGTCGAGTTATCGTAAGTGCCAACTGCATCGTGGTAAACACCGTCTTTTAGTTCAAAACTAACCCATTCGATACCGTTATTTTCAGTTATTTCCGTCTGACTAGGCTCATTGTTGGACGCTAATTGTGAAGTCCCTTGCAAAATAAACAACGCTACAAGGAAAATGACTCCCCATGCAGAACGCTTGCTTTGCATAATATATGCCCAGTTCTGCTGCGCTTTATTGCTTGGGGTATTGTGTGAGGCGGTAATCAAGTTCTATCTTTGAACTCTTCCCATGCCCAATCACCAACTTCATGAGTCCAGATTTCCAACTGCTGATTACCATTGTGATCGGTATATTTCAAATCGATAGCTATCACATAATTATCCCACACTGTATAGCCCGCAATCAACATTTCAATATCATCACCAGCGACCGAAGAGTGGGCAGAAATAGAATCTACGTCTATGCCCATCGCGTCTAATACTTCTCCTTCTAAAGATTGAAATTTAACCTCAAATTCAACATCAGTAATTTCTCGGCTCCCAGTATTGTGGATTTCAGACATCACTAAGTGGCCACTACGTTGCATGTACAAAGTCTCAACCATTACTGAGTCTCGTGGTATTACCCAGTACCATGTGCTGAAGATGGCGCCAAGAAGTAACATTACCACTAAGCCTGCCATTGCGACTCTGTTTGGCGTGATTTCTTTTTGAATATCTTTAACAAATTGTGCCGCATCTTTTGAGGCTTGAAGGATTGCTAATTCTTCCTCAGTCATTTGAGTGGTCTCATGAATTGAATCTTCGTGAATGAGGAGTTCATCCTCATCATTGAATATCATCTCATCACTAACCATTTTATCAACCCAACATTGCAATTGTGCTAGCGATTAGCGAAGTAACTGGCTCAACTAACAAGATGTGTCTAGTCTCAACATTACCACCAGTCAAAGTGCCAATTAAGGATAAGTCTGAAACCATGCCGTTAACCCCTAAAGAAGAAGATACTGGAATTATACCCGTAAATTGAGTATCTAACATTACTGCACGACCATCAAATTTGGTGTCGCCAAAGAAGTCAACATAGTAGCCAGGTTGTGAGGTAACTTGAGAACTTGCCACAATTCGACCAGAAGTAATGTCTTCAAGGATTATTACTGGATATTCATATGGACCTCTTTTGACTTTTATTGTCGCTGATTTAAGATCTTCTCCGACTAATTCTAATCGGTTAACCATAACTCCTGGTTGTACTGGAATGTTGGTTTGTTTCATGTACAGACTTTCAACTCCTTCCCCTGATGAAGCAACTCTCATTCCCCAATCATCAGTAGGTTCAAGTTTGAACGTTGATGGCAACCCTTGAGCAATCATTAGTACATCGCCTCGGAAGTCAACTGCTCTACCACTAGCCTCCAAGTATAGATCTAAATCATCACCATTAGACGAGTAATCAAGTGTCATCATTCCTTGGAATGAAGTATCTTTTCTAATGTCAAAATCATTAGCAGGTATGGCTGATAATGACATCACGCTTGGTAGGTTTCGCATGAAAGTAGTTGCAGGCCACCAAAATCCATCGATATACCGCATCTGTTGAATCATCAATTTTTCTGCTGAGAATTTACCCTGTGTTCTAAATTGTTCTGGAACATTCATAGAGATGTTGAAAATATCCCCAATAGTAGCTGAAAACTCCATTGACTGAGCCACATCAATGATCAATGCTTCAACCCTAGTGTCTTCTATTCTATCTATGAAAGTAGCATGAACAGAATCTAGATTAGAACCAAAATCATAAGTCATTAGTACATTGAATCTTGGAACTATCAAATCATCTTGGGTAAAGAATACTGCATTTGCACTAACATCATTGGGTTTAGTGGTGTCTAAACCGTCAATTACTAGGTCCATATCTGTCCCCTGTAAGCCATTAATCACTATACTGATTTGTTCCCTTAGTGGTTTCCATTGCCCAAGGAATAGTTCGAATTCGTATTGAGGTATGTCACCTATCATCCTAAAATCATACTCTAGAGATATTTCTCCGGCGGGTAATTGGGGCAACCAGAGACGATTATGCCAACTACGACGGAATTCGAAGGTAATTCCTTGTTCCTCTAACTGAGTTTCATTGAGTAAATTTCGTTCGAAATCATATATTGTTCCGTCCTCTAAAACAGAAATCAGCATATCTGCTTGAGTAATGTCTGAACGTGTCAAAATATCAAGAGCTAATCCTTCCTCGGTTTTATCTATTTTATAATCATCAAGAATATCGTTAGCGGATTGTAAATCCGATTGAGTCAATGAGGGTAAGCGAGACAGATTGAACTTGAGTACTGAGGCTTCTTTTGCATTCATACCAATGCCATGGGACCAGATTGGTTCATCCAAGCCATTACTGCCTTTTCTAACGTCTACCGTTAGATTAAACGCCTCACCAGTCAGCAAATCAACACCAAGAGAAAAGTCCTCTTCGTCTCCCTCAGTACCAACTAGGTCTTTGGTGAAATCATAGATTAAATCGTTGACTGATGAACCAAAATCAACCAAATCTCCGAGGAAGAAAGATAACGATTCAATTCCTTCACCTTCATCGAAACTTGGTAGTTCAAGGCCAGACGAATCAACAGTACTTGGGAAGGCTAGACTGATGTTTGATGGTAGAGGGTCGATTATCACGCGCCCATTCATACCAAGGAATTCATCATCATATTGTGACTCGTCCTCAAGTAAAACATAGAATGGTGAAGATTGACTGCGGACCATTTCGATAATGGAGTTGCCCTCAGGTCCAATAGCATCAGGCACTTGAGGTGAGTATCTTTTCAAACTAATTATATCTGAAATCTTCAAACTCAAACTAGCCTCTGATGTATCTTGATTTACGAAGAATCTGAAATGGTCGCCGTCCATTGTTCTTGCTTCAGTAGCGTTCGAAAGTTGGATAATTATCGAATCTATTGCTTCGCTTCCAGTATATCCAAGTGTATCTCCTAAGGTCAAAGTAAACTCATCTGGCAGTCCGTTTAGTTGAATTGCATTTTGTTGACTTGGACTCTTGCCACCATAAGTAATTGACTGGATGGTATCACTTGCTTGATATGTTACATCATTTGAGGTTTGAATGATTTTTAACGTATCGGGACGATTAGAAATTCTTGCCGATTGAGTCGTAGCGGTGCTCTGATCACCATCCTGATGCTTAATATGGCCAATGAGGATTGGTTCTCCTGAAGTACCGGTAATCTCAAGCTCCCTAACATCGGTGTCTGGGTCAAATTCTTGAATAACGCTAGAAAGTCCTGACACTCGAATACTGATTGCAACTGGTACTAATGGTTTAATTGGTTGGCCGTCTCTGCCGATTACTAAGTCGATATTGGTGTCTTCGGCAATCAAAATGTGGTCCTGTTGGGCAATCACTGGATTATCACTACTTGAAAATGCCAATTCAACTAGGCCGATTTCAGCCGTTTCTCGAAGGTTACCACCAATGTTGCCTTTGACTTGGTCATAACAGTGGATATGTAATTTGCCACCATCAGAACCGGTTGTACTGACAATTAAATCCGGTAGAGAATTCACTATATCGCCAATATCTAAAGCGACTTGAACAACACTCAGCAAAGCATTGTCAAATATCTGAGCAATTGAATTTAGATTAGGATTGTCGTAGTTAACTCGGTCAATACCTGTAGGCGCAATAAGGAAACTACCCTCGACCAAAACTACCTCGGGTATATTCTCAACCATGAATTCTAACGACGAACGGTCAGTTGCCACGCCACCCCGCTCGAAAGTTGATTTGTATTCCAAACGGTCAATAGATTCTGAACCAACAATGGCAATCAGCGTATTGGGCGCCAATTCTTTAAGTGGGTTTACCGGCAATGTTGGGTCATCAACATTTTGTGTATTATCTCCGGAGAAATTCTTGATAGCAATGATTAGAGATAATCTTGATGGCACTTCTCCCGGTAAGTTGACTGAGCCTGGGGCTTCTCCAATCATGGTGAAAATTGAATTTATTTCTTCTTGGGGCATAGTTCCCGAAGGCAGACCGTGAATCCATACTCTAGCATCTGTTACGTTACCAAATGACGAATCCCCTTCTGGCACATTTTCTCGATCCTCAAAGTAATGGAGGTAAACATCTGAACCTTTATCTGAATATATTTCTACAGAATCAAAAGAGTTCTCGCCTAAGTTATCGTTTCTAATTGTTATGTCAACTTCTTCTGGCAATCTAGTGTCGCCCATCTCAGGGTGGAATCCTGCGTCTAAGTAACTCATCTCAAGAATCGGTGCAGATTGACCATCACCATTTCCATCAAACCGGATAAAGCCAACGCCAATGCCAAAACCACATTTATGTTCGTGGCTTGGCGCTTCATTATCGGCAATTGGGTCGTAGTAATTTTCATCTTGACAATTTGTTTGCAAGTTTGAACCTGGAGCATTAGGGTTGTTTATTTGAACAGAATAAGGGGCAGTTATCGATGTTAGTGACAATTGACTAGAATCGATAGTTCCGATTAGCAAAGATGCTAGGAATGTTACCAAATCTTGGGGAGCTACGCTGAATTCTATCTTTTCTATACCCACTCCAAGGGTAAATTCATGTGGTGGCTGAGTAAATCTAGTATCGATGACTATCGCATATGACTCTGAGTCATCTAAAGTAATGTCAAATGCTAAACCTTTCATTAGACTAATTTCAAGATTTTCTAATGAATCCCATAATGGGTCTGTTTGATCTAGCGCAGATACTTTCCACTGGAAGGTAGGATTAATCCACAATTTCTCAACTATCGGTATTATCCCTCCGCTTGTTTCAACGTCCCAACCCTCGCCTCGATTGAAGAGTCCTTCAATGGTCAAAGCGACTGATAAATCATCGGCTCCATCACCATCAATATCGATGAGGTTGGTGAATAAAAGTATTTGTCCATCAACAAATAATTCACCGGTGAAGGTACCTTGTTCCCATGCTTCATAAGATGGACCATTGTCCTTTGAAGTGAAGTTAACGTAAACAGCATAAGTATTAATTCCAATAGCTAAAATGCTGCCTGGAGCAACATTATCGACATTAAATAGTGTCTGAAACAGATTCCCGGGGAATCCATCTGGTTGTGTAGATGCGTCCATTAAAAATTCGTAAGGCCGAGGGTGGTCTGGCTCGAAAGATGTTGAATCACGCATTGTGACCCCATCAAGGAATGAATTTGATATTGCCAATGGGTCTTCTGGTAACAGTGTGCGCGCATTGGCATCAACTTGGGCAAGTGCGCCTTCTGCAGAACTCGCAGCAATTAGGGCCTCCCCATTCTCAGTTCTCATATTCAGTGTTTCCATCAATGAATCTAGGACGTCAAAATCATCTCTGGAGATAGTATTATCTGCAGCAACTGGGTGAGATATCGATAGTACCATCAATAAAATCAGCATTATTGCTGGTTTTCTTGGGTCGCCAGACTGAGGCAAACCCGGTCTTACCAACCTTAGCGTGCGCTCATCCATGCCCTTTGGTTGCATTCAACCTACGATAAACTATCCCCTCTAAGTTCATTCAATAGTCTAAACAGAAGGAGTTTTATTCAAACCGTAACATGAAATCCTTATTGCAGGAAGGGCAAGCTACGATAGCCTCGTCAACCTCAGGAATTCGAATTTTAAACGAAAAATCACATAGTGGGCAACTAACTTCCTTAATCGCTTCATCAATCACAACTGGCTCTATTTGCTTGTCGGGTTTGGAAACTTCTGGAACAATATCAATTTGACTCTTGACTTGGAAAGGCAATTCAATACCACCACTTACCACTTCTGTAACTGTCACAGGGTTATCTGGCTCGGTATTTGATGCGATTATTTCTTGATTTTCCTCTTCTTCAAACATTGCCAGTGCGTCAGAAGCAGCAGAATGTGTAGCAGCGTTGTATTGTGGTTGAGGAGTAGGTACGACGGCTGGAGCATAGGTATTTGCCGGAGGGGCAAATGCTGAACCGACATTAGACTGAGTTTGATCATTACCCCCATATATCGACTGATATTCTGCTTGGTGCATTTGTTCTTGTTGAGATTCTTTTGTCGTAAGTTGAATATCGGAGTCAAGACCGGCTATTTGCGGAGCATCGGCAAATATTGGGATTTTGGTGTTTTGTTTGACCATCGAAATATGTTGTTTAGCTTCCTCTTCTGATAAACCCCTTCCCTGAAGCAATTGTACGGCAATTCCGGTTTGCCACCTTCGAAAACCAATCATCGAAACCGCCATCACGACGACAAAGACAAATAGCGATATTACGACTATACCAAACATACTTGTAGGCTCTGCAGCACTTGTGACTTTAACAGAAAATGCATGTGAGTCAGAATTGCCAGATTGGTCAAATACTGTCACTACTATGTCTTTTGTGCCACTATTAGCAAAGCTAATTTCCACATCTGAACCAACAAAATCTGGGTCATCTGTGGCATCTCCATTGCCATCACTATCAAACGACGGGTTGAGGTCCCAATAATATTGTAATTGGTAGGATTGATCATAAGCATCAATTGCTGAAATGCTAAAACTTAGTGATTCATCTTCGACAATAGAGGTCGGCAACTGACTCTTTAGTTCAGCATTCAAGACAGGTATTGAAGAATCATCAACTACTATGTTAGCCGATGTTTGGCCAATGTTGCCTGAAACATCAGTTACTGTTAGATTAACAACATAATTACCAATATTAGGCCATGTTATTGACGCCGAATTGTTAGTATTGGAAAATACGCCACCCCACTGCCACAAACATCCAGCTATTTCTCCATCATCAGAGCTAGAACTACAACTAAAGGCAGTAGGGGTGTTAATTCCGGTCTTTAGGCCACCACTAAACGATTCTGCGCTGCTAGTTATTTGTGGAATTGGATTGACAATATCCAAGACGGTTGCTGAAAAATTCGTTGTTGCAACCTGTCCTGATTTTGAGATTAAGGTCAAGGTTATTTCTTTGGTGCCAATCGTATTCCATACTGCTTCTACTTGGAAACCTTGGCCCTCTTGATCATTAGTGAAAACTCCGTCACCATCTTCATCAACTGCTGAATCTAAATCCCAAGAAAGGGTGTCAATTTGTCCAAGTCTGTTTGGTGAATTATTAGCATCTAATGATAATGCTACTCCTATGGAAGTTTGTCCATTATTAGTGGAAGTGATTATTGGAATCACAACTGGGGCTAATTCCATTCTAACACTGATTCTTACGTCACTATCTCCAGCACCTCCACCTACAGGATTGTTGGTGTTGTCCACTATTAGTAGTAACTCTTGACCGTCTAGTTCTTGAGGAACAGTCCAAGTGTCAGAGTCAGATTCACCAATTGATTGTAAGTCTATTTCCGGAATAAATAATTGACCAATACCTTGTGAAATATACAAATCATGCATTGCTCTAGTCTGTAAGTAAACATCTGCTTGACCTTCTAATGGCCATGCTGTCACAACCATTGTCGTGCCAGCATCTAAACGAAGAGAGTCACCTAATAGCAAAGTTGCATAGTTATCACTGGCAACTGCTACAACGTCATGGAAAGGAGTCCAGTATGATTCCTCAATTTTGTCAAAAGTGATACCGATTTGGCTTTGTGAACCGCCCTGATCTCCTTGCCCATTGTCACCATCATGAGCGAGATTATCTAACACCATATACCATGTTTTAGGGTTGATTGATGCTGGAACTTTCCAATGGAAACTATAGCCTCCAAGAGCGTCTTCAGTTGAGATTACCTGATTAAATTGTGTCCGATAGGATTGCCCCGCATCATAAGTTAAGATTTGATTTTGATCGAAGAATAACAAATCGATACCATCACTGATAATTGATATACTAACATCATAAACATCACCAGGCTGAAGTGCTCCAAGATCAACCTTTACGCACACTCCATCATCTACAGTTACCGTATTCAAAATATTACCAATTTGACGATCTAAACAATTTGGCACGTCTCGACCAGAGGGCTGGGCTATTGCTGCTGGTGCAAGTAAAATTACTACCAACATCATAGCAATGGTAGCACAACGCATATTGGGCTGTGTGGTGACATACACTTGAAATGAACGCTTTGATGAATCAACGACTCCAGCCGTTATCACGCCAATAAAGATGAGTTGTTAAACCATCATCGCCGATAATTAACCGGTCACCATCCCAAGCCGCAGTGACTTGAATATTAGTATTGGACAAGACTTCTTTGGCTTCCTCGATGGAATCATTTGGAACTTTGATACGAGCCCCATAATGAGTTAAAACAAGATGTTGGGCATTACATTTAACCGCAGTTCTTGCTGCTCCAGCTGCCGTACTGTGCAAATAATCCTCAGCATGCTGGCTCCAATCGTTGAGAAAGGTAGCTTCATGAATAAGTAAATTGCATTCAGATAGTTGTGCAATACCTGGCGCCATTTCTGAGGTATCACCTGAAATCACTGCTGAAATAGATTGAAAATTAGTGCCCCTAAATTGTTTAGCATGTAGAGTTTTCCCGTTATGTAAAACGTCATCGCCAGCAGCTAATTGAGCCCGTTGTTCATCATTTAGACCTAATTCAACTGCTCTCATCCGATCGAATTTGCCCGGTTTTTCTTTAGTCGATAATTTCCATGCACATGATGGAATAGTATGTACTGTGGATAAAGCATCGAGGCGATTGTTTCGCCATCCTTCTGGTTGGGGTTGGTTAGACAACTCGATTACCTTACCAGTACTAGTATCAAATTCCAACCACCTGTCGCCCTCCACATCTCCAAGAACCCACCTTACTTGATAGCCTAAATTTTCACTAGTGCCGCCTAATTTGTGCCAGAATTGAAACTGTAGAGATAAGTCTGAGTGCGGTACATCATCTGGCATGTTAGAATTTTCTAACAATGAGTCAACAACCTTACTTGAAGTAGGACCAATTATCAGTAAGGGTTGATTTCTGTTATCAAGGGACATTGACTGTAACCAAGGTAAAACTCCCCAAGTATGGTCCAGATGTCCATGGGTAAGACACAATACACTCACTTTACTTGATTTTAGATGATATGATTCGTGATTTTTCATGCGCTTTCTCTGAGTTGAAAACCGGCTTTGAAAACCTTCACCAGCATCTACAACAACAATCCCCTCATCACAAGAAATTAAACTACCACTTACCTGACGAATATTGGTCGGTCGTGCAGATGACGTACCTAAGACATGAACTTCCAGACCCATCTAATAGCCTCATTTGCTCATTGGTATTGGAGTTGGGGGAAACCAACGAAGTAGGACGATGTCGTTTACACCACGAACCCAGCGCCATGGAATTGCAACATTTATTCCTGCTTCTACTAATTCATGGTCAGTCTCCTTGACAAATAGGTGAGTGCATTTGATACCATCGGTATCGATTACCACATCATAGACAACGCCGAGTTTCTGTCCAGTCGGCAAGTAGACCTCCATACCTGCCAATCGAGAAACATTGTCTTCGCCCTGCGTCATGATGTGAACCAACCAGCCCTGTAGGCACCACAAAATAAAGAACACCGCAAACTTATGATGAAATAATCAATTTGCTGGGATGTGGGATTTTTCAAGAACTGCGTGGTGACAAATCATTATTAAGAACGGTTCGATGCAAAAAGTATGGCCAAGAAAGGTGTCTTGCTTATCAATGTTGGAACACCCGACGAGCCGACGGTAAAATCTGTGAGAGATTATCTTAGAGAATTCCTTCTAGACCCTGATGTTATTGATGCCCCATACTTAGTCCGTCAATTTCTAGTAAGAGGCATAATATTGCGAGTAAGGCCGAAGAAGATTGCTCCATTATATCAAAAAATTTGGATGGATGAAGGTTCCCCGCTAAGAGTATACTCTGACCGGATTACTAAATCATTAAATTCATCTAACGACGAAATTGAATTCGAATTTGCCATGCGTTATGGCAACCCCAGTATTCTGCATGGCTTAGAAAAATTACAATCCAAAGGTGTTGATGAATTGTTATTATTACCAATGTTTCCCCACTATGCTCAAGCAACTACTGAGTCTGCATTAAAGCATACTTACAAACAACTCAAAAAGATAAACTGGCAGCCAAATATAGTGGAAATGGGCCATTTTGAAACCGATGAAGAATATGTAGTACCTCTAGCAAAATCAATTGAAGCTGGATTACAAAAGGATACTCACTTATTATTTTCTTACCATGGTCTGCCAGTTTCCCACGTCAAACGGATAGACAAATCTAAGAATCACTGTCAGAAAGTAAACGACTGCTGCTCAATTGCCAGCGAAGCCAACTCACTTTGTTATGGCCATCATTGCATGAAAACTACTCAGACGGTTGTTGGATTATTAGGCCTAAAACCCGATCAGTGGTCGCTCAGCTTCCAAAGTCGCCTCGGACCTGTGAAATGGTTAGAGCCCTCAACTTTGGATAAGGTTGCCGAACTTGTTGAGCGAGGCGTCAAGAAATTGGCGATAGTAGCCCCTGCATTCTTGGCCGACGGGCTTGAAACTTTGGAAGAATTAGACATTGGAATTAGAGAACACTTCATTAGTTTAGGTGGAGAAGAACTAACAGTTATCAAATGCCTAAATGATGACGAAGACTGGATTAAAGGACTTGGTAACTTGATTAATAAAAAGTTCCAAGCAGTAGTTAGTGCTTAGAATAATTCTGCAACTCGCTCTGCTTCATCAACAACGTGAGTAATAGAAACCCCACTGACTGCCCAACCAACCATAGTAAAATCAGGCGACATAGCAGAAGTTTTTGACATATATCCTGGTTTGTAACGGGGGATTTTCCGCTCACCTATCTTGGTAAACAGGACTGGCTTTTCAGCAAGTAATTCCTCAGCACAGGCAAGCACCGATGAATCGTTCTTATCCCATCGACTATGTGGCACCATCAATCTAAACAAACGATGTCCAGCAGGGCTACGCTTTGATTGATGAATATCACTCTCATGTAAAATCCCACTTATTGGTAGTGATTTATTAGGAATTAGTGTGCCATAACCTAGTTTCACATGAGAGACTTGTTGGCCCTCATAACCTATGGCAAAAATAGACAATTCGGTGCTCTCAAAGTCTTCTTGCAAACCTGGTGCTGACCAAATAATCGAACTAATTGGAACATTATTATCGGCAGCTAATGACTTAGGAGATTGAGCATTATAATTGAGCATTATTTCTACATTAGGCATGCTTTGAAGACGTTCAATAAGTCCTTTTGTCAATGTGATCATACCGCCTTCTAGCGAGGCTATTGTCCCTTTTTTGGGAGTGAATAGTGGATATGACTTGGCAATTAGTGAGGCCAGTTTTGACTTTTTTATCGGAGGATTATCGCCAAATTTAGTCGCCGAAGGCATCAAAAAATCCGCATCAACATTTGATGCGGTATCATTGACAATACCCAAGGTTAACGCATCAGCAATCTGTTTATTGGGTATCAAATCTGCAACTGAATAACCACCATTTCTGACTAACTTGAGCGCTTTTCTTAATTTAAACGGACCGATTTTCAATAACGAAAAAAGGGACAACTTGTGCGGTTTATTACCTAGCAGAATCCATCTAGATTTGGCTTTTGGATTTGAGGTTTGAAATTTACTAGATAGTTGTAAATCATCAATTAATCGCCAAAATGCTGGGTGTGGGCGAGTGGCATTAACCGCTAGGTCACAAATCCACTCCTCCTCTTGCCATGTTCCAATTACTCCACCAAGTTTAGCTGATTTTTCAACCAATAAAATTGGCAACTCGGGGCGTTTTTCTGCGATACGCAGCGCACAACAAAGGCCCGATAAACCACCACCAACAATTATCAATTTCTCGGCCTTTGGCAAATCAGGATTCGTTAGTAAGGGGCGTCGCATTTCATCGCCATGACGAATCCAGTTTTGCAAATCTGCCATGATAACATCTCATTTTACTGATTTAACCAATCCTTGGGAGTACGCAAGTATTGCAATAATCTATCCTCTTCACTACCCACTTCAACTTCGTGACAATATTCCCATCTAGCAGTTAATGGCAGAGACATCAAAATGCTCTCAATCCTGCCATTAGTGGTCAAACCAAATGTCGTTCCACGATCATAAACTAGGTTAAATTCAACATATCTACCTCGGCGAATCTGTTGCCATTGTTTGTGTTCTTCACGATATGGTAAATCCTTACGGCGCATCAATATTGGAATATATGATTCGAGGAATGATTCTGCACAATCGGTAACAAAGGCAAAGCAGTCATCTCTGCTGGCTTTATTGATATCATCAAAAAACAGGCCACCAAGACCTCTTCTTTCTCCACGATGTTTGATATAAAAATAATCATCACACCATTGCTTGAAATGGTCGTAATCTGCAACATCATGACGGTCGCAAGAATCTTTGAGTATTTGGTGAAAGTGAATTGCATCTTCTTCAAACAAGTAACTTGGAGTTAAATCCGCTCCCCCACCAAACCACCAGCTACCTGGCTTGTTGCCTTCTCCCCGCTCAAAGTATCGATAATTGGCATGTACTGTTGGCGCCATTGGGTTTAATGGATGTAGTACTAGGCTTATTCCGGTAGCAAAAAAATCCAAATCAGCGCCTTTTAATTCATGACCACCGCCCATGCTTTTGGCTGCTTGAGGGCTTAACGTTCCATGGACAATACTAACATTGACACCGGCTTTCTCAAATACTTTACCACCAGAAAAAACTCGGCTTCTTCCACCACCGCCTTCTTCGCGAGTCCATTCATCTTGACGATATTCAACGCCATCAATTTCTCTTAACGCTTGGCAAATCTCGTCCTGTATGCGATGTACCATTTCGGCCATTTTTTGACGCATGGTCATTCACCTGCAATTTCTCTAAGTACAGTTTCAACACATTCTATTCTTGCCGAAGGGGCAAAGCCGTGACCAAGATTGAAGATATGTCCCGGCTTATCGCCCGCAGCTTTGAGGACTTCTCTAGTGGCTTGTTTTGCCATCTGCGTGGAGCCATGGAGGAGCGAAGGATCTAGATTTCCTTGGAAGGCAAATTTGTCGCCAAATTGCTGTCTGTTTTCAGCTAAATTATCGCGCCAATCTAGTGATACCGCATTTATGTCATATTCCCTAATTGCTGAATGTAGGTGTCCTGAGCCTTTTGCGTAATGAATTAGTGGGACATCATTACCAACTTTTTCCCTAAACACTTCGATAGTTCTAGCAGTAGCAGGCATGGCAAATTTACGATAATCCTCAGGCGATAATAATCCTGCCCAAGTATCGAATAATTGAACTCCATCTGCTCCACCATGGATTACTTGGTCGGCAAGTAAATCACCAACAATTTCACCCATCTTAAGTAGCATATTCGAGGCTTGTTCAGGGTTTGAATAGACCTTAGCACGGGCATTATGGAAATCTTTGTCGCCAGTTCCGCCAGATAGTAAATACATACAAATCGTCCAAGGACAGCCAACAAATCCTAGCCGAGCGATTGAATCGCCAACTTCTTCGCCCACTGCTTTAAGGCCATCAGCAGCCCAGGGTGCGTGTTTTCTGGCATTAAAATCAGTCCAATCATCAACATCAGAAAGAGAAAAATCACTGATTCTAATTCCACCACCATACTCGACATCATAGCCGAGGCTTGGTAGTGGTGTGAGAATATCACTGAAAATAATCGCTGCATCGATTTTTTGATACCTTTCGATTGGCTGTAAGGTTATTTGGGTACATAGATCAACATCCATGCACCGCTCCCAGAAATTATGCTCTGCGGCTATTTTACGATATTCGGGAAGATGTCTGCCAGCTTGGCGCATAAACCATACTGGAGTTCTATCTACAGGTTGCAGGTTTAATGCTGAAACTATTCGCTCCTTGCCATTCATCCCTACCACTCCAAGACTTCCAATACTTCGTCCAAGGCTTGGGCCATACCAAGAATGTGTTGTTCCTCATGAACCGTTGCGATAAAACCGATTTCGTAGGCTGATGGGGCTAACATGTAGCCTTTTTCTAACAACCCTTTGTGAACATCAGAATATAATGCTCCAGCAGTCGATGGTATCAGGTCGGCTCTTGCGGGAGGTTGATTTGACCCTGGTGAAAACCAAAACAAACTCCCCCTCCTAACCAGACGCATTGGGTAGCCATGTTTAGCCAAAATAGGTTCAACAGCATTTTGTAATACTTGGCCTAGTGATTCTAATCGGTCATATGCCGCCTCGTCGAGTAAATCTAGCGTCATTATTCCTGCCGCCATTGCTAATGGATTACCGGACAATGTACCGGCTTGGTAAACTGGGCCAAGTGGCGAGAGTCGTTCCATAACCTCGCTTCGAGCACCATAGGCGCCGACTGGTAGCCCGCCGCCTATTACCTTACCAAGCGATGTGATATCGGGAGTAATTCCTGAAAGGTCACCGTAACTACCATCTTTGAATCTAAAGCCACTAATCACTTCATCAAATATTAACAAAGCACCATACTCATCACATAGTGACCTCAACTTGGCCAAGTACTCATGACGTTGGACCAACAAGCCATTGTTAGCAGGCAAAGGCTCGATTACTACTGCAGCAATATCTTCGCCGTGTTCTTGGAATAGAAATTCTACTGCCTCTTCATCATCAAGTGGCGCAACTAGCGTAGTGGCAACCGTATCTTTGGGAATACCCGGGCTGCTGGCAATACCAAAGGTGGCAAGCCCGCTGCCGGAACTAACCATTAGTGAGTCTACATGGCCGTGGTAACAGCCTTCGAATTTAATCAATAGGTCTCTGCCAGTATAGCCTCTAGCGAGCCTAACTGCACTCATTACTGCTTCAGTCCCTGAAGAGACAAATCTAACTTTGTCCATGTATGGAAACCGTTGCTTTACTCGCTTAGCCAATTCTATCTCGCCGACGTGAGGAGCACCAAAAGAGGTACCGTTCTGCATCTTTTGATAGACCATTTCAATTATCTTTGGATGTGAATGACCGTGAACGAGTGGGCCCCAAGACTGAACAAAGTCAACTAGCTCATTACCATCAACATCGGTGACTATGGCGCCAGAGGCTTTTTCAAAGTAGATCGGATTTCCATGCACCGATTTAAATGCCCTGACTGGTGAATTAACCCCTCCTACCAAGTGGTGTAATGCCTCCTGGTGCAAGGTATCAGAATTGGTTCTTTGCATTGATTCACCTCAATTAAGCCAGTTTCCAGCCACAGCCTCGCGGGTGTGGTAACTAACTATCACGTCAGCCCCGGCCCTTTTGAAGGAGTGGAATATCTCACGAACCATTTTTGCCCTAGACTGTTCATCGGGAGTTGCTGCCATTACCATCGAATATTCACCGCTAACATTGTAGACAGCAACGGGTCTAGCAACAGCATCAGAAACTTGGCGAACTACATCGAGATAGGTTAACGCTGGTTTTACCATGATTATATCGGCCCCTTCTGCTTCATCACTAACTGCTTCAAGAATCGCCTCATCATAACCTGAGCGGATATCCATCTGATGACTACCTCGGTCGCCAAATGATGGTGCAGAAGATGCAGCATCCCTGAACGGGCCGTAAAATGCTGAGGCATATTTTACTGAATAAGATAAAATCCCTGTATTTGCCAAACCAGCTGCTTCAAGCGTTGATCGTATTGCTTTAACTCGACCATCCATCATGTCCGATGCTGAAACATAATCGGCGCCAGCCTCGGCGTGCGATTGAGCAATCTTACACAATTCCGGGATAGTGAGATCGTTGTCAATTTCATGATTGTGGACAATACCGCAGTGGCCATGGTCTGTGGCAGTACACAGGCAAACGTCTGTCATCAAAACAATATCTTTGCCGTACTTGGTTTTTAGTTGCATGACCGCTTGTTGCAGCGGCATGTCTTGACTAGAAGCCTTCGAGGCGGTAGAATCTTTGTCGTGAGAGTCAACTACTGGAAATAACATGTGAGCAGTAATTCCCATAGCCATGTCTTGGGCAATAGTAGAAAGTAATACATCAACCGATTGTCGATTGATACCAGGCATACTGGAAATTTCTTGGTCCACGCCGCTTCCAGCAACAACAAAATGTGGTTGGACTAAAGATGAAATTATGCTATGTCCAAAATTTAAATCACGTCTTGCAGGAGTCCAGCGATTAATTCTCGGTCTGATATTCATTTATTCACCCCTTGCTGATTCCCACCATTTAGCGATAAATTCGGCGGTTGGACCCTGTAACACTTCGACTGTTGAGTTTGCGAAATCTTGCAGTGATTCTATCTCCTCTTGTGATGCTTTGCCCATACACAGTATATTTTTAGGTATGGGTAAGTCATTTTCGACCCAAGCACGGGCAGAAGATGGAGAGGAGAGTAGCAATACATCGTTATCAGCAACTGGCATCTTGTCGACTTGCTTGGGTTGATTCTCATAGCCAACCCATGTTTTGACATTGAAACCTAATTCAGATAGGCCGTCAACAAAAGTTGTCGATGCGACGTTTGATCTTGGTATCATTAGAGTTATGTCGCGCTCAATTTTATTCTTGATAAACTCGGTAAGTTCGACTGAATCTCTGGATTTAGCACAAATTGATACCGTGACACCACGCATAAAACATGCTCTTGCAGTCCCTTCACCGATTGCTAGCCATTGAATACGATTCAAATCACCATTTGTTTTAGCCACTTCAATAGCACACTTAGCGGCAAATGGTGAGGTCAATACCAAATAAGGCCATTGCGAACGAGAGACGGAATCATCGATAAATTCACTTGGCCAATTATCAGCCTTAGGAATTAATTCAATCACCGGCTGATTCACGACGTTAATTCCGTCATTTTGTAAGATTCTTGCTAATCGATTTGAATTTAATGTGGAAATTAACTTCGGGCCATTATCAACTTGTTGAGTTGTGCTAATCTGGGCATTAGGTAAATTGATTTTCAGCTTGTTCAATGGACCGTGATAGTTCATACTGTCAAATTTCAAACCTTGGCAAAATACTTCACGCCAGTTTTGCGGAGAAACCTGTATCGACACTTCATCTCCATCCACTTTAATGCCGGCAGGATACAGGCAACCGCCACCTACCGAGGTCAATATTTCGCGCTCTTTACTTACATCATCTGCAGTTTTTTGGTGATTTAGTGCGGTTCTCAGATGGTTGAGCATATCTATATCTGCGGCTCGGCAGTGGACGGAAATGGCTCCTTGGCCCGGAGCAGTTGGCCACTGCTCGTCATTAATTCTTACCGCGCTAAATTCTAGAATCCAATCCTCTAAAGCGCCAATTTCATGTAACCTCAAAAGGCCAATCTCTGCCAAAACGATCGCATCAACCCTGCCTTGACGTAGTCTTTTCAATCTTGTTTCAACCTGTCCTCTTACGGCTATTGGGATAACGTCTGGCCGTTGTGATAAAATGAATGATTGTCTTCTCCCTGAAACCGTACCAACTGTCCCTGATTTAGGAATAACTGCTAGCGCTTCAAGTAGTGACGAAGTGTGATCGGTGTTGAATAAATCACCCAATGAGAGGTGATTTTTTGATTTGGGGAAAATAAGTAAATCATTGGTACAACCACGTTCAAGAAAGGCTAAATTCACGATATCATTTGAGATTTCTACTGGAACGTCTTTGCTAGAATGCACTGCTATGTCGATATTTCCAGCCATTAATTCGTTGTCTACTGCATGAATAAATTGTCCAACCGTTGATGCTAGGTCACCACCAAGAGATTTGTCTCCTTGTGAAGAAATTCCGACAATTTCAGTTTTACAACCATTAGCGTGTAGTATTTGGCGGACCTTATTGGCCTGCCACATTGCAAGTGTTGAGGTTCTAGTCCCGATTTTTATTTGGGTCAATGCGTAACCTCCGAAAGAGTTGACTTTTCATTGATGCGAATAATCGTCTCAGTCACATCACTAGCCACCCTCTTAAGAAGAGTTGGATTGATTGGTCTATCGGTTGATAATACCATATTGCCTAATTCATCGGTGGCAAAGGGCCCGTCTTGATTGCATAGCCAAGTGGCAATCTCTCGAGAAAAGGCTTCAAGTTGTGCCTCAGATTCAATAGCATGTTCATATTCCACCCATTGCTTAGATAATGATTCAAGTGTCTGATACATAAATGATCTAAATTTGGCCTGAGTTCTATCAGTCAATGCTGACATAAACCGTTGTTGAATATCGGTGATTATCAGTTCGCTTTTTTCGATGGTTGAGGAATAATCCCACTCGACGCCTAACTTATGGGCAATTTTAATCCAGTGGACCATTCCCATTAGGTCTTGATTAGCATCAACACCTGTTGAATCAATGGATGGAGGCCAAGAGAAATCCATTATCTTGGCTGGAGCAGTTGTTGGAATAGGGTTACTTGAATTATAGGTCGCAACTGTATTGCGGATTGTTGAGATTATCAATGATGGTTGGTGACCAAGTGCTTTCCACTCATCAAAGGTTTTCATTGATACTTTAGCAGCTATCTCTGGGTTACGGCTAGCGGATTCTTTAGGAGACCTAGAGATTACTGTGATGTCGGTTTGTCCTAAGTCTAGCAAGACCTCTACTGCCTTGCAGCCCATCTCGCCAAAGCCTAGTACTACTGAGACTGAGTGCGGGTTTTTTGAGACCACTTCCTCCAAAGCAGTTGTTGCAAGGTTAAGCATTGATTCGGTAGTTTTGTTGAAACCAAATTCCTTCCTAATTACCCTGTTGGCCGAAATAACGTGGTCAAAAAATGAACCGTTGATGTCGCTGGTTAGACCATGCTTACGGTGCCAAGTAACAGAGCCTCTGAATTGAGACATTACTTGTAATTCACCAATCATAAAAGAATCTAATCCGCTGCAAACTTTGACTAACTGGCGCCAAACATCAATCCCAGTAAAGCGGTCAAATGGTGCACTGTCAAGGGAAGTATTGGCTAGAACACTAGATTCCAATTTATCGCAATCAACGCCAAACCCAACATAAACTACTCGATTACAAGTAGATAATTCAAACAGGTCAGCTCCAAGATTATCTCGAATTTTTTTAATAAATTCTAATCGTTGTTTCTTTGAAAGCCCTTCAGTTGTCAAATATTTGACATGTTCGACATTGTTGGAGTCAAGCTTCATTGAAATCATGCTCACGCTGTTAATCAAACTCATTGCGTCAACTCTTTGCCCATCAATTTCGTGAGCCGGAGATTCGTTGAGGAAGCGCGTCAAATCAATATTAGGTTGGCCTAAATTAACCATCTATCTCCCCTCCTATACCTTGCGCGCAGTCCACCCTTATCAAGGTCGGTCCGATAGGTTCAAATGAATTCAATAACATCACCTTTGTTAATTATTTTAGCGCTGAGATTTGGCACTATTATTCAGCCGTTTGGTAACTTCTGACGGCCATACAATATACTGGTAATCACGTAAATATTTTATGAATACCCAAGCAATCAATGGCAGCATTGAGTAAGTCAGGATTTGTTCTGCATTCCAAGCCCAAGCATCAAACCAGCCCGGGCTGTAACCGCCAATTGGCCACATCGGTTTGACGCTCCAAACTCCTGAATGAGAAGGTATGTCCAAAAGTAGGTGTGACAGATAAGCCACACTGATCAAATTACTATATTTTGAACGATAAATAATGGGAGCTAAAATTAGCCCCAAGAATAAAAAACTGTGGCTTAAATTCCACAGCACCCATGACCAATGGTCGATAACCCAGGTGTTTTCATAAAATGCCTCTGCACTTGGAATCCACATGAAACTATCAGTTTTCATACCCAAATAAAGGTACAATGGTATGTTGGCTATATCGGGGCTCATTGCCGCTAAAGCCCCTTTAGTGCGTCGGTTTTTGATGCTTTTTGGCGCACATTCACCAATTATAGCGCCGACCAGACCGTGAAACAAAAAATCCATCGTAAACTCACCTTTGTAACCTATCCAAGTATTTCTCTATCTAAACACCTGCATAATCCCATGTCTCTCCCGCTACGCCTTAGACTTAGATATTTTCCACATATATTTCATTCATTTTCACTTTCACCTAGGGAGACTAATCAATCCTTTTTACACTGTGACATCAGACTGAATCATGCCTGCCAATTACCAACCTGCTGTGTTTGAAAGGATAATTGACGAGCAGTTAATTACCCCAAGAACGGGAAGTTTGTACCAGTTATCAGGTGATGGCTTTGCAGGTAAATCAATGCGCAGTTATGCTGAAGCTTGGGCTGCTGTAGCACTACTTAATGGGGAATATGTCCATTGGATTGATGGTGCATGCCGCTTTAATCCTGCACGGATTATAAAATGCCTACCGAGCAATATCCCTGAGTCTAACAATTTACTGCATAATCTATTTGTTGGGCGCGGTTTTACCGTACACCAATTCTCAGCATTAATTGAGAGATTGGCTAGTGAGATAAGTATTACAAAAGCGAAATTAGTAGTCATTGATGGCCCTGTAGTGATGCACTTAGATGAACAAGTGAAAGATCGTGAGGCACTTGCATTATTGAAAAAATCATTGCAACATCTTGCCCATTGCGCAAGTAAATATCACATCGCAATAATTGTGATTACTTCATCAAAGCCTTACTCAAAACGACATGCTAATCTGCTGAAAATGATTGAAAATAGCTGCCCTCAACGATTAACTGGCAGAACTGAGGCGCGCAGAAACACAAGTAGAATACGCCTATTGCACCACCCTAGCGGCACGTCGGGATATCGAGAATTGGCAGTCGAACAAGAAACCTTGCAGCAGAGTTTCAGTAGAATTTTTCATCAACAAATAATGCTGCAGCATGGTTATAATGAAGAGATAGAATCACTCATTGAGCTGTCATAAAATCAAGTAATGTAGTAGTCTTACTACCTACTTTAATTTCTTCATCAGACCAGCCAAATGGCGCTAGAATGGCCCAAGTAGCCCGAACTGCCAAATCATGATAATACTGACAATCTATTTTCACACCATTGGCCGTAGCAATTTCCTCGACTAAGATTACTCGATTCATCGGATGATTATTAGCAGGCTTAACAACAACAAATCTAGCTTTGCGCCCGGGTAGTATCTGGTGGCCAAGACTGTCAGCGCGCAGTAAGGCAGAATGAGTCAGCGTTGAGGTATTAAACTGATTTAGTGTTTTAGTAACTCGGCGAGAGACAACCAAATCGGCCAATTTTACGCCACTGTTATTCAGCAAATTTAGTTGCTCATGGAGCATTGCAGAGATAGTATTTGGCACCTGTTTACTAGCCAAATTAATCCCCTGTTCAACACAATCGATTAGAATCTGCAAGGCCATATTTTGTAAATTCTTCACCCACTTACACGTTGAATGTTGTCTCGCTTCAATTCCGCGTAATTTCAACCCCTTCTCACCATATGCCCAATACTTAGTTAGTGAGCCTGCACCATGCATTCTACTTGGTAAGAAGCCAATGAAATGATACATGTCCTCAAATTCTAGTGGAATACCTATCTCCTGGCTTACACGTTGAGCTAATAGTTGCGCTTGGTGCAATTTCTCGGCTCTGGTTTTGATTGCTGTATTCTCAATCCACACACAATCAACGATAGCATGTAATACTGTCCAACCTGCTTGTTCAGCCATTGCAATAGTTTGCAATAATATTTCGCGAGCCCATGCACAAATTGCTTCATGGGCTTCGATTCTACCAAACCGGGCATTTTTGTATCCAGTATAGCCAAAGCAGGTCACTAATAGCCATTTCAGTGCATTTTGTTGCTTGTCAAAACGATCGCCTTTGTGTGAAACTTGAGTTTTTAGTTCGCGCCGGCGTTCAATTATTGGCGCTACTACTCGACCAAGAAAACCATGGTTACGGCCGCAAGTATGAGATGACAGTCCCGGTACTGGCAGTGCACCTGAATTGATAGAAGGAAATAATCCTGTACCAATTCGTTCCTCTAAATGCCGGCGGCGGATTTCTTGACTGGCGAGTTCAATATTGAGCGGCAACAGATTTGAGTTAGTTATTGCCTCCCCTGATGGTTGGCAACAAGCACAATTAAGAGTTTCAGGAGAGATATTACGGGTCGCAATAATACTGGGAAACAAACTAGCAAAATCAAGTTCAATCACATCTGTATAGAGGCCGGGTTTACTGTCAAGATACAGCCCTCCACGGTCTGCCATCATCAATTCCCAAGCGGTTTTCGTATCTTCTGGACGATTCTTTTTCCACGGTACTAGAATTCCATCTTCCATAGCAATACGCATTTGTATGGCACTGATTACTGAACCTGGAGATAAGCGTGAGATGTCTTGTGGTGATTGCCTCGAATGGCGTGCTAACTCAAACAAGCCAAGTATACCGCCTTCTCTAACAATGAAACTAGCTTGTTGGTCGATGTGTAAACGACCGTGTATTGGAAAATAACTGTCTTTGCGGATTACTTGGCCGTAAGAATGTACGACTCTAGACATTGTTCTTGCCCTTAGTGTGGAGGATTTTCGACTGAATGAAAAATCAGTTGCCGACTGCTCGCTGAGTTTTTGCAGCATCGGAAAGTGTAGTGAATCGCCGCCTTGAGTTAGAATAATGTCGGGGTTTAACCGAACTATTGCCGATTGTAATTGTTGTAAAAAAGTGGTAGTTGAAGTTCCATGGCTAATCTCTTCAGCAGCGGCAATCACACTGTTACCACCACTAGAATACAGTGTTAATTTCACTTGTTCTAGGTGTGATTCTATGGTTTCAAAGCCGTCTGTCGACTGGTAGTGAAACTCCATTGCTAACTGAGTTAGTTGCGGCCACGCTTCACTTTCATCAATAATAGTAAATTGATGTCCGTTCCAATTTACATGTTGAAACGGACCGATGTTGTGATCGACAAAAAAGCGTTGAGCTAAGTGTGCATCTACTGAGTACAATGTGTGGCGATGAAATTCCCCTCTTGATTCAATATGCTGAGCTAGACGTCTAATTGCGCGACTATCAGTCAAATCCACCTCGAGTACATCATGCATCTCATATTGATCAAGTGATAATCTTCGGCGAATAAGTCGCATTGAACCCACACAAAAGCGCTGACTGATTTCTTGATATTCAAGCCAACTAGCCAAATTAATCAGATGAGTTTTGGTTGCGTGAATATGAATTGATGCACACCATGGCACGATAATTCTCTGCACGCCAACTTTATCGACATACATCCATACATCGATCGAAGTACCATCATCACCTAGTTGAGCATCAATAATCCAACCGTTCAAGACATCACTCTTCTGTAATTATTTGGTCAATCGTTCGTTCAAGTTCATCAATGCGTGAATAGCATTCCAGTAGCATCGACAATAACATTGGCTTCCAAGAATCATGAGCTGGCATCATCCCACCAGCAGTTCTACGGGTCCTAACGCCATTTTTCAGCCTCGTAAGAGCACGTTTGTCGGCAGTACTAAGAGCGCGTTCAAAATTATCCAATGCTGATAATTCTGCTTCTATGCGGTTTCGCCAGGTTGGTACTGTTCGACCCATTAACCAAAATTGACCGAGCCGGAACACCATCTTTTCCAAGACCCTGTAACATGGATTAGTTAAACTAAAAATGAACTGGGTAGCGATTAAAAAAGCTTTGATTGTATCGCATATTGCTCATTTGGAGTTGAACTATTATGATTCCAGATGACAGCAGCGAGTTGCCATAATGCAGATTGAAGGGATGTTGAAAAATCATCTGAACTATCAGCAATTTGGCCCATTAATGGTCCAACTAATAACTCTTGAATGGCGTCCTGTAAGCCATTTAATTGGTCCGAAAAATGACTCTTATTCGCCGCCCAAATCCCAATAATTGGCTGTGGAGCATCATCAATGTTCAGGTAAACTTTACTTTCACCATTAACGTGTTTAACCAGAATTTGAGATTCGTTTACCATTGAGATTCCTCTAACTAAATTCTTGCCAAGTTCTGTATCATCGAAGGTATGCAATTTTTCAGAAATAGATTGCAGGCGTTCTCCAATATAGGATGGTAAGCAAGTTAGTATTTCAGGTGTGAGTTTTGACATTGTTACAGAAGGGGCTTTAGATGATGGTAAAAGACGCACTGTGTAGCCATTATCTGACAAAACTCTGGCGACATAGCAATCTATTAGATTGTGACAAGCGACTAGAAAAACTCCTTGTTGTGGGTTTGGTGACCGGTTTATTTGTGTTGCATATGCTTCAGTATCAAGTCTAGAGTTATGAGTTTCAAGCTCTCTTTTACGAACCACTCCCATCACTGGCATCGAAGGAAAGAACGGTCGGTCAAACAGTCCGTGACACCACTGAACACCAGCAATTGAAGAAGGATCTCGCCCATCAAGAGCATATTTGTCATTGTACTTTTGACTCAATGATAGGGAATCCTCCAAAGAGTTAGCCCATCTAGGAAATGATTTGCCCCAAGTCATCCGCAAATTATTGTGCAGCTCACCATGTCGTAACAATGATTTTTGACATAAATTCCACAATAAATTTGGTGAGCGGGCATACTCTAGTTCATGGCTTGAAACAATTACTGGTCTAGGGTCTTGCGCAGTATTATTCCATGATTCAAGTGCCCAATGTGGCAGATTAGCTGAGCTATATGGGTCGGGCTTACTGGCTACATGATGCCAAGCATGTTCCCGGAAAATCAGCAGTTCATCAAGATATTTATCTGCGGATTTAGTGCCAATCGCGGCGGCCTCTCGAGCCACCTTCATTGGTGATAAAAACCCATAGTGAAAGGCTGAAGACAGCCTTGAAACACCTTCTGAGTCTGCAGCATTATTTCTCCTTCGAGCATAACCGCTTAGATTGTTATCAAGAAATTTTTGCCATTTATTCAACGCGATTTTTTCTCCGCCCCGCTGCGACCAGACCGGCAGTACAGTTGGGTCAATGTTACATTCTTGAAGTAATTTAATTCTGTTGCGATTGTCAATAATATCTCTTTCAATATCTATTGGAGTGAACGGTAATTTACCATTATAATTTTGGTTTTCCACAGTAACTTTTGGCCAACTTTGCTGGACCATCTTCTTGCGCATTCGCTTAGTAGCATCACGGAACTTGAATGGCCTGTCGACGGATTTGCCAAATAATGGCATCGGTATTACACAATGGCAATCAACTTCGACAACTGGACATTTGGCGTCCTTGCCAACATTAGCCACCCAATGACTCCATGGTGGCAAAGGAAACATATCGGTGACAATGCAACTTGCTGTTTGACTTAGTTCCTTAAGCACTGGTTGACGATGACCACTGCGGGCCAAATGCAAGACATATCGCAAACCAATTGCTTGGCAACCTTGATGTAAATCAACCGCTCCATCGAGTAACATATTGTGATGCCTAAGTGAAGCCCATGGGTACCTTTCATCTATTGCTTGATAGATGAGTAACGGTACGTTGTATTGTTGTGCAATTAGCCGACCAACATCTATCGCTGGGTTTTCATGGACTCGAAGAGCTGATTTCAACCAAACAATTACTGGACCATCGCCCGTAATACTGGCAACAGTATTGACCAATATTGAACGGTCTTCCAAGTGGTTTGGCAAATCACTCAGCATAGTTCAACGAAATTACCTATCCGATATATACCGCTGTTTTTGTCAATAATCAAGTCTTATGGAATACAACGCATCTATTTATGCAATTAGTAAAAATCGGCAGCATGGCAAACGGGTTAGTTTCTGTTCATGACCGCCTTCTTGGCAGGCCTGCAGAAGCCTATATTCGACGCATTAGTTTGATCTCAGCCATTATTGGTTTGATTATCCACTTACTGATGTGGATTGCTTACCAGACCGAAATAATCAGCGTTAGCGCAGGTTCTGCCAGCCTCCTAGATTCACCACTGGACGCACTGTATACCCCGTTTTCTATTCTCCTAGCCTATGAAGTATACCAGCTAATCAGAGCAATACCAGAATCATTCTCCACAGCAGTAGGCAAACAATTTGAAATCGTCACCTTACTTGTGGTGCGCGATATCTTTAAGCGATTGTCAGAGATTGAATTCAACGGCGATTGGACAGTTGATTCTGAATTAAAATTAGTGGTCATTGAGTGTTTCACCTTCCTAATATTATTTACTACCTCCCTAATTTACCGGGCTAATAGTTCAACTGAGGTAAAAGAAGATACAACGGATATCGAGTTGTCTAACTTCGTTTCGAATAAACAAAAAATAGCGTTATTCTTGTTGGGCACATATGTACTGATTGCTGCGTTTTCCTTCACTAACTGGGTCATTTCGGTAAGTGAAGGAGACGGCTCGGTAACTCGGGAAATATTCTTCCTTGACTTTTTCACGGTACTTATTTTGGCTGACATCTTGATTTTGCTGATCTCTTACGGGTACTCAACCGACTTTACCAACCTAGCAAGAAATACTGGGTTTATCCTCTCTACGGTAGTATTGAGAGTGGCCATTGGTGCTGGAGGCTTGTCTTCAATGATTCTGTTTGTCCTTGGTGGAATACTAGGTACAACTGTGTTAATAATCAGTTTACGGTTCCACGAATTCCATATCGATGAAGTTGACGTTACTGCTGAGTGATGTCTGACATAACTAGCCTTACTGTTGCTTTGGCTGAATTAATGACACCGGGAAGGCCAGCACCTGGATGAGTACCAGCACCAACGAAATACAGTCCGGGAATTTTTGCGTCTTTGTTGTGCGGGCGGAAATAAGCGCTTTGAGTAAGTTTGGGCGCAACTGAAAAGGCTGAGCCTTGAAACGCTGCTAATTCACTTTGAAACATCTTAGGAGTAAAGTGTCTTCTTGTAACGATGTGTTTGCTCAAGTTAGGAAGTTCTATTTCCAAAGCCTTGATGATTTTATCAGCATAATCTTCAGCGATTGTCTCCCAGTCAACATCAGCTCTGCCAAGATGAGGTACCGGGGCAAGTACGTAACCTGCACTGCAACCCTTTGGTGCTAGTTTTGGGTCGGTGACGGTTGGCACGTGAAGATAAAGACTGAAATCTTCTGGTAGATTTTTACCCTTGAAAATTTCATTCAACAATTCTTTGTAACGTGGACCAAATAGAATTGTGTGGTGGGCTACATCCTTGTACTCAATATCAGTACCAAAGTGCAAGACAAACAGTGACATGGACCAATCCATTTTTTCTAACTTCTTAGTACGTTTACGAGCCACTGGATGATCAGCGTAAATTTTCTCGTAAGTATGATGAATATCGGCATTTGAAACTACTACGTCATAGGTCTGCTTTGTCCCATTATCATCGGTTATTATATGTTGATTTCCCGATGAACCACTTGACAATTTAGCATGTTTTACCGGAGTATCTAGACGAATCTCGCCGCCCAGTTCTTCAAATAATTTGACTAGGGCTTGCACCAAAGCGTGGGTTCCGCCACGTGGAAAGTAAACTCCCCATTGACGCTCTAGGAAGTGAATTAATGTGTAAATCGATGAGGTTTGAAACGGATTGCCCCCCACGAGCAGAGAATGGAAACTCATTGCTTGGCGCAAATGCTCGTCTTTGACATATTTGGAAACAGTCTTGTAAACTGAGCGCTCGGCGCGTAATTTCATCAAATCTGGCGTTACTTTTAGCATGTCTGAAAACCGTAGAAAAGGGCGGTCGACTAAATCGGTATAACCGATGTCAAATACCTTTTTGGAGTACTCGAAGAATCGTTGATATCCTTTAGCATCAGCCTCGCTACGTTGCCTAATTTGCTCTAGCATCTTATCTTCATCGCGCACATAATCAAACCGGTCACCATCACTCCAAATTAGCCGATACATTGGGCCAACTTCCAGCAGTTCGATGTAATCTTCCAACTTTCTATCGGTTAATTCAAACAACTCTTCCAAGGTGTGAGGTGCAGTAACTACTGTTGGTCCTGCATCGAAGGTGTAGCCATCGTCGTGATAGACATAAGCACGACCACCAGGCTTGTCACGCGCCTCATACAGCACGGTGTTTACCCCGGCACTTTGCAATCTAATGGCTGCTGCTAAGCCACCAAATCCACTACCGATAACTGCAGCCGATTTTGTAACAGGTTTTTCCGCCGCCATGACGCAATGGTTTAGACTGAGGTAAATAAAAAGCCGTTTTTCCAATTACCCCAAGAAATAGGGGTTTGAAGCCTTCAACTAAACAGTCATTTAAAACCGCCTAAATGTCGTGATTGCAATTAGAGGCCGGTGTACAAAACGGTTTTTGAGCTGAACGTCGATGTCAAATGAGAGCCTTACTCCTGATGAATCACTCGCAGTGAACGGTGAGAGTTTCCATTGGGCTAAGCGTTTCTTGGGCAAAAAGATGGGTTCTGAGGCGGCGAAGTTGTACGCCTTTTGCCGCCTGTTAGACGACATGGCAGACGGTGACATTGAAAATGGACCAGCCAGACTAGTTAACATTAGAGCTGCGTTAATCGAAGGCAACACCGACGCCGACCCCGCACTGAAATCATTCAGCCCGCTAATGGAAGACCAAGATTTCCCGCTGCCGGTATTAATCGCACTAATCGATGGTTTACTTGATGATCAGCGAGAAGAAGTGATTTTTGTTGATGAAGCAGAATTACTCAGATACGCCTACAGAGTTGCTGGAACTGTTGGGCTACTAATGTGCCATGTACTTGACTGTCACGACCCAGATGCCAAAGCACATGCTATTGATTTGGGCATTGCAATGCAGTTGACCAATATCGCAAGAGATGTGCTAGAGGATGCCCAAATGGGCCGTAGATACTTGCCTGCCACTTGGACTGGTGATATCAGTCCACAGGAAATTGTCGATGCGGCTAATAACCCGGGCGGGCAACACGGTCAAATCATCACCCAGTCAGTTGAGCGCCTACTAGCAATGGCTGAGCAGTTTTATGGTAGCGGTGCCAAAGGTTTCTCGCAATTGCACTGGCGTGCTCACATGTCGATTGCTATCGCAGCCAAAGTTTACCGACAAATTGGTGTACAACTAGCTAGCAAAGGCTATGTTTGGCATCAAGGCAGACAAGTAACCACACGAACTAGAAAATTAATTTGTTCCCTAAAAGCCGTTGCTGGTTTATTCAAGCGCATAGCTAGAAAGAAACACGAACACAATTCAAACCTCCATAATTCTCTGGGGGGGCTACCGTATGTCTCATGACATCGCAGTAATTGGTAACGGATGTGCAGCATTATCTTTAGCCGCCAAGGCTGAGCAACTTCCCGATTACCACCTCACTTTAATCAAACCAAATGGTGCACCAAAATCCAAAGACCATGTGTGGGGGTTTTGGAGTGATGAAACTCTTGAAGACGCGGTAAAGTTAGCTAAGGGCACTTGGCACCAGTGGGCGGTTATTACTCCAAAGAAACGTACCATAATGTCCTCAACATCAATGCCCTACAATGCCATTAAACGAAGTGATTGGACTGCTCATTGTCAAAGTCTAGCACAATCCTCTGGCGTCAGGATTATCGACCAAGAAGATTGGCAGATGGAGGATAATTCAACAGTATTTGACACTAGACCACCAGTGGTTCCTGATGAGTGTATCCTCCAACATTTCCACGGTTTAGAAATCAAAACTAAAACTCCAGTTTTTGAGGCGGATACCGCAATACTGATGGACTTTAGAGTCGACCAGTCAAAGGGTATGCATTTTATCTATTTACTACCATACTCAACTACTGAAGCCTTGGTTGAATCAACTATTTTTTCAACCGAGTTAGCCGATGAGCAGTTTTACCTCTCGACTATTGATAATTATTTAGCCAAGTATTACGATGTGGAAGAATATGACATTACTCACCGTGAAAATGGCGTTATTCCCCTTGGTAAATTAGCCCCTCATGATGTTAATATCCCCGGCTTAGGGGCTAATGGTGGGGCAACTAGACCAGCTAGCGGCTATGCTTTTTTGTTTATTCAGCGTCAAATTAGTTCCGCAATCAAGCGAGTTAATGCCGGTAAAGAACTTACCTTTTCCAACCCTCACAAGCGACTAGACCTGTGGATGGATTCGGTGTTACTTACGGTTCTCAGACACTGGCCACAGCACGGCCCAAACCTGTTTTCAAGTATGTCTAGAACGCTTACTGGTGACCAGTTTGTCAAATTTTTAAGTGGTGATGCTGGTTGGTGGATTCGCCTTAAGGTTATTTTTTCAATGCCGAAAATACCGTTTCTCAAAGCACTAACTAAACGTGCTTTTACCCGCAAGAAAGTTAGCACTGCGGTGGTGGCCTAATGGACCTAGTATCTGGATTATTGGACCTAGGTGTGTGGAATTTAATCGGTCTAGCCGGTATTGTGCTGATCGGTTTGCCACATGGAGCGCTAGATGGTGCTGTTGCCATGCATTTGGGTCTAGTTGACAAATTCTCAACCATGGCAAGATTTGTCGTTATCTATGTTGGATTAGCCGGACTGGTGGTCGGTGCTTGGATTATTGCTCCATCGCTAAGTTTAATCGTTTTTCTAACCATTAGTATGTTGCATTTTGGCGCTGGTGATGCTAGACATGGTGAAGGAATACTACGTTTTGCTGAAACTCTAGCTCATGGTGGTCTAGCAATCGTTGGCATTAGTCAATTTCATCGCAGTGAAGCAGATGAGATATTTTACTATCTAATTGACCAAGATACGGCAATAGTTTGGCTAGCCATCAATGTGCTAACTGTGGCAGTAATTGTTGCCATTATAGCTTGTGTAAGTCAGGCAGCAAAGGATGTCAAATGGTCTACTACGACCTTGGAATTACTGATACTTGGAATCGTGTATGCTCTGGTTCCCCCGCTACTTGGCTTTGCAATATACTTCTGTCTGGTTCACTCAGCACGACACTTTAGGCGAATTTTATCGACCATCAAAGCGACTGTTGATTTTTCTAATATCAAAAATCAGGCGATTTTGTTTACCGCAGCAAGTTGGATTGCTGCAGGAATCGCCTTCTGGATGTTTGCTGATTTTGCTGACCCTGGACCAACCGTTATGCGCATTACTTTCATTGGACTTGCTGCCCTTACCGTGCCGCATATGTTGCTTATTGATGGGGTAATGAAATCAAAACAAGTCAATGAATCGGTTACTCCTTAATTGTAGTCAGAGACCAATTGACATATGCTGTACTAATGCCATCCTCATAAACAGAAACTATCTCCCAGGCTCCGCTCAAGGTAATTGGTTTTTCGTAATCTTCTGAGTTCATCGTGACTCTAACCCCCCAATCATCAGTAGTAATTTCTACCAAACCAGTGAAAGCTAATCTG
>ERZ891134.108-NODE-108-length-69006-cov-6.819408_pt1 | contig 69006 bp, 58 predicted proteins | sample MGYA00520888_ERZ891134 | MGnify/ENA primary metagenome ERZ891134 (study PRJEB32303, sample SAMEA104408692) | aquatic metagenome | biome: Brackish water; feature: Coastal; material: water | place: Baltic Sea | collected 2014-10-23 | depth 10 m ... | reverse complement strand
CCCATACGGAGGCCAAGCTGGTGAACGCGTTGGCACGCGGTATTCCGGTTGCGACAACACGCGAGGGGCTCTCAAGAGCGCGATTGGAAGTGGGTGATGCTGTGTCCGTCGCTGACAGTTCGCCGCACATGGTGCTTAATTTAAGACGGTTACTGTCCGAAGCGACCCTTTGGCAGGCATTAAACGAAAGGTCACAAAGAATCGGATCGTCACTTTTGCCGTATCATGAGGTATCCCATTCAATGCGCCGATTGTTAAAGCACGTTGAATCCTAATTCGACAGCGAGATGAGATGACAAGTCGTGAGTGAGTTTCAAAGAGTTGGACTGCTGGGGCGCCGAGAGCATCCAGGGGTGACCCACGTGGTTTCCGAGCTTCTCGATCTCTTGGACGGACGTGGCATTGATGTGGTCTTGGAGGATCGTCTGGCCACGCTTGCGCACTTTGAGACGCGTGCGATGCAGCCCAGAGACGCGATTGGTGCCAATGTTGACTTGGCCGTCGTTATTGGTGGCGATGGCAGCTTGCTCAGCGCGGCGAGAACCTTGGTTAAACATGACTGTCCAGTCATTGGAATAAACCGCGGGCGTCTTGGCTTTTTGACCGATGTGAGTCCTGACGACGGTCTCGTGAATCACGTCAGCAGTGTTCTAGACGGTCACTACACGACCGATAAGCGTTTTTTGCTGGATGTCGAGGTTCATGGTCCTCAAGGTTTGACCGGGCAGGCGGAGGCGCTGAACGATGTTGTCGTCAACTCAGGTACGTCAGCGCAAATGATCGAGTTCCAGCTTCACGTTGACGATGAGTTTGTTTATCGCATGAACGCCGACGGCTTGATTATTTCAACGCCCACCGGTTCGACCGCCTATTCGATGTCCGCTGGGGGGCCCATCATGACGCCCGACTTGGATGCTGTGGTGCTGGTGCCTATGTTTCCGCACTCGCTGACCAGTCGCCCGATGGTGATTCACGGGAATAGCGAAATCCGAATTGACACGCTAGAGCGGAATAAGAACAACCCGCTAGTGACCTGCGACGGCCAAGTCTCGTTGACATTGAGCCCGGGTGACTCGGTGGCTGTTAGGAAAAAGGAGCGGGCACTGCGACTGCTTCATCCGCCCGGTCATAGCTTTTATGCGAGTTGCCGCGACAAGTTAAGGTGGTCTGATGCACTCACGCCCTAATGCTAGGGTTCACTGGCGTCAGGCACCGGTCACGCTCTTCATTCTCGCAATGGCGGGACTTGTTTTTGCATTAATGGCGACGCTCGGCGACGCCGTGATTCTTGACTGGTTTGCATTTCACAAAGTTGAATTTAACGGACGTCGCTTTGAGCTTGTCGATCCCGGCGCCCAGTACTGGCGATACGTCAGTCCTGCGCTTGTGCATTTTGGGTTGATGCACATTGTGTTTAATGCCCTGTGGATATGGGAGTTCGGCAGTCGGCTCGAGCTCAGCCTGGGAAGCGTATTTTCGCTCAATTTGTTTTTGGCGGGCGCCGTCGGCGGTAATGTTCTTCAAAGTTGGTGGGCCGGACCGTCGATTTTTGGAGGGCTTTCGGGCGTTGTTTACGCGTACATGGGGTGTTTGTGGGTGTTGCATCGAATGCGGCCCGGCCTTGTTGATATTCCACTGCCCTCCATATTTACGTTTATGTGGATTTGGCTGTTTATTGGCTTCACCGGCGTGCTCAAAGTAGTCGGTCTTGGATCCATTGCTAATGGTGCTCATCTAGGCGGTTTATTGGTGGGTATTATCACTGGCGCCATCATTGCCGGAATCACCCGGAAGCAGGACTAACGTATGTCAGAAAGTTATGAAGACGCCATCGTGGCGATGCCGCGAGAGGTCTATGACCGCATGGTAGACGCCTTGTCGTTGGGTAAATGGCCCGATGGGCGACCGATCACCGACGCGCAACGTGTTGATACTATGAATGCCGTGATCTTATGGGGCCAGCACCACCTACCTGAGGATCAACGGATAGGGTTTATTGATAAGGGATCAAAGGCGGACAGTCTGAGTGACGATCCGGTTCCTATTAAATGGCAGTGAGGAGTGACGTAGGTCAATGTTAGTCAGTGGAAATTTACGCAAGATGGTCACAGAACTCTCTGGCGGTGTGAAATATCAGCTGCCGCTCGATGAAGCGCGTATTGATTTAAATGCGCTATTAGGAACCCGTGTGGCGTTTGAGTTTGGTGGCGTCATTAATTGCGTTCACTGCGACCGGAAGACCAAAAAGAGTTTTAGCCAGGGTTTTTGTTACCCTTGTTTTCGTCGTCTTGCGGCCTGTGACAGTTGCATTATGAGTCCTGAAAAGTGCCACTTCGATGAGGGCACGTGCCGGGAGCCCGACTGGGCGCAGTCAAACTGTTTCGTAGACCACGTGGTCTACCTCGCCAATACATCGGGTGTGAAAGTCGGCATAACGCGACACTCACAAGTGCCAACTCGCTGGATGGATCAAGGCGCTACGCAGGCTCAGCCCATTGCGCGCGTGCAACACCGGCAGCTTTCAGGGTTACTCGAGACCGCAATAGCAAAGCATGTTGCTGATAAGACAGCGTGGCAAACGATGCTCAAGGGCAATGGTGCGGACGTCTCTTTAGAAGATAAACGCGCGGAGCTTATGGACGTGTGCGCCGAGGACATCAGTGCACTGCAAGATCGCTTCGGCCTTCAAGCACTGCAGATTTTAGAGGCTGAGCCGACGGTTGAGATCCAGTATCCCGTCCTCGAATTCCCCACGAAAGTCAGTACACATAATTTTGATAAAAACCCCCGTGTTGAAGGTCGCTTAATGGGGATTAAGGGGCAGTACCTGTTACTCGACACTGGCGTGCTCAACATTCGGAAATTCGGCGGGTATCACGTCCAAATGGAGACAGAATAGCAATGCGAGACGGCACACCTAAAACGATTTACCGACAGAGCTATCAGCCTCCAGACTTTTTGATTAGCGACGTTGATCTCGCCTTTGATATTCACGAGGGAACGACGCGTGTTGTCAGCAAGCTGACCATTGAGCGAAATGGTCAGCACGCAAGACCCTTGGTGCTTGATGGAGAGGGCCTGTCGGTTCGGTCCATCAGTATTAACGGAGCTCAGATCGCTGAGTCTGACTTTACCTATGCAGCGGGGAAGCTCACGTTAGAGACGGTGCCCCATCGTTTTGAGTTTGGTGCTGTGGTCGATATTGAGCCCGAGTCCAATACGTCGCTTGAAGGTTTATACCGGTCTCGCACCATGTACTGTACGCAGTGTGAGGCGGAGGGATATCGAAAGATTACCTTCGGTTTGGATCGACCCGATGTGCTCTCGACCTTCACCGTGAGCCTCTCAGCGGATAAAACCGTCTGTCCCGTATTGTTAAGCAACGGCAATGAAGTGGCTCGCTCAGACCTAGAGGATGGCCGCCACACGGTGGTGTGGCATGACCCACACCCCAAGCCCAGTTATCTGTTCGCACTGGTGGCCGGCGACCTGCAGTTAGTTGCTGACCGTTTTGTAACGCAGTCGGGTAAGCCTGTGGATCTGCGGATCTGGGTTGAGGCCAAAGACACAGGCTACTGTGATCATGCAATGGCGTCGCTCAAAGCGTCGATGCGCTGGGATGAAGAGCGCTACGGTCTCGAGTACGACCTCGACCTGTTTAATATTGTCGCTGTTGATGACTTCAATATGGGGGCGATGGAAAATAAGAGCCTGAATATCTTCAACACCTCCTGTGTGCTGGCACACCCTGATATTACGACTGATCTGGGTTACCAGCGCGTTGAGGGCGTTGTTGCGCACGAGTATTTCCACAACTACTCGGGTAATCGTGTCACCTGCAGAGACTGGTTTCAGCTGAGCCTCAAAGAGGGCTTTACTGTTTTCCGAGACGCTGAGTTTTCTGCTGATATGAATTCTCGAGGCGTCAAGCGTATTGAGGATGTGTCTTTTTTGCGAACGCATCAGTTTGCTGAGGACGCAGGCCCCATGGCGCATCCGGTCAGACCCGACTCGTTTATCGAGATCTCTAACTTTTACACGATGACCGTCTATGAAAAAGGTGCTGAAGTTGTTCGGATGCTCAACACGCTGTTGGGCGATGACGCGTTTTACCGTGGCGCGCGATTGTATTTTGAGCGCTTCGACGGAATGGCGGTCACCTGTGATGATTTTGTTGATGCCATGCAGGAGGCCTCAGGCAAAGATTTGACCCAGTTCCGACGGTGGTATGAACAGGCGGGTACACCGGTCATCGATGTTGAAAAAGTATTCGACTCTGCCCGCGGGCGATTGGAACTGACATTCACACAACGTAATCCGCCCACGCCAGGACAAGACGAAAAACCACCTCTGCACATTCCGGTTGCGGTCTCACTAATGACCAATGGCGAGCACATCGACCTGGGCGACGGACAGACAGCTCGGGTTATTGAACTTGATCAAGTCTCCCAGACCGTGTCGTTCGATGGACTCACGACAGAGCCTGTCGTCTCAGCATTGCGTGGCTTTTCCGCGCCCGTGCGCTTGAACATGCCTCAGACCCGGAACGACCTCGTCGCACTGATGGGTTACGACGATGATTCATTTGTGCGTTGGGACGCATCACAACGGCTTGCACTAGACGCAATGGATGCAACGTCAGATGTCTTGCCCGAGGACTACCTTAGTGCGCTCAAGCGCGTCTTAGCCGGCGATCTTGAAGACGCCATGAAAGCAAAACTTTTGAGCTTGCCGACTGAGGCCTCAATTGCCGATCGCGCGGCACAGACCGGCTTGGTCAACGTGCATGAAATCCACGAAGCGCATTTACGCGTTTCAGCAGCGCTTGGCGCTGCGCTGAGTGAGCAGCTTGAGGCAATTGTCGAGCAAAGCCTCAGTAATGCGCTGCCTTACGCGCCGACTGCCGAGCAAATTGGACAGCGGTCGTTACTTCATACTGCCCTCGGACTGTTGGTTGATAGTGACTCCGCGTGGTTAGTAAAAGCCAGAGACCTGTATTATTCAGCCACAAATTTGTCAGACAGACTCTGTGCCGCTCATCTTGTTGTGCACAGTGGTGATGAGATTCACCGGGCCGAGGTGCTTGAGCATTTCTTCGATCAGTGGAAGTCGGAAAACCTTGTCGTTAATCAATGGTTCGTGATGCAGGCCACGCGACCCGGGTTCGCGACAGTGTCTGACGTGCAGGCGCTCACCACCCATCACGCGTTCGATTGGCGTAATCCCAACAAAGTTCGATCGCTCATCAGCGCCTTCGCGGGTGCCAATCCCACTGCGTTTCACGCACTTGACGGCAGTGGATATCGTATTCTTGGAGAAGCGGTGAGACACCTGCAGTCCGAAAACCCGCAAATAGCCGCGAGAATGCTGGGTCCGATGACACGTTGGCGCCGCTACGCACACGGGCAGGCGTCAATGCGCCAAGAGCTCGAGTCCGTCGCCGCACTGCCCAATTTGTCGCAAGACGTCTTCGAAGTCGTCAGCCGATCACTGAGCGAGTCTTAGGCGTCTTAGTGGCCTGTGTTCAGCCGGTAGGGTAGAGCCGGCGAGCCGTCATCGGTGACTCGGGCGATGTCGGCGACGGCTCACTTCGAAGGGCCGAATAAAAGGTTTTTGCGTCGGTCCATTGATCGTCGCCAGACGCATAGAGTGCGCGCTCAAGAACATACGTTTCTTGCGCCAATGCGTCGCTGCACAGCGATCGGAGTTGTTGAAACGTTCTCACCGGTTGGCCAAAGCGAACCGTCGCCCACCGCATCAGTAGGTCGCGGGTTAACGCGGCATCGCGTTGCGCTGTGCTGGCTTTTAGTGCTGTGAGCAGTGGACGCAGGCGATCTTCGGTTTGAGGTTTTGAGGGCTCAGTATTAACTCGCCTTCGTGAGCGCCAGATAACCCCTAAAAGCACTGTCGCCAACAGCCATCCAGAAGCGGCCAATGCAGTGAGCCAATAAGGCGACGCGCTGGGTTGGGCCGAGACCTGAGTGACATCCAGCGCGCCGGGTGTTTCGATGACCGGTGTGCCGACAGAGATCGTGGTCGAGGGTAATGTCGCAAATTGCAGTGTGTCGGTCTCAGTATTCCACCAGGGGACGCTGACTTCAGGCAACGTCCACGAGCCACCGCCAGTGACAACCAGCGCCTCACTGCGGGTTCGTTGGCCCAAAAACCCGTCCGTACGCTCTATCTGGTCGCTGGATTCCTGGTCGGGATAAACACGAATCCCGGCGCTCTGTGAGTTGTCGCTCATGCTGGTCATTGAGGGAAGTTGACTGCTTAAAAGCCCCTCACCTGCCAGTGTCAGTGTGCGAGTTGTTGAGTCGCCGACTTCCATTGACTCAGGTGCTTTCGACCAAGATTGTCTGAGCTCTAGCGACACAGCAGGCAACCACACATCGCCAGGAAAGTTCTCCGGTACTGGTTTGACGTTGACCTGAATTGCGTCTTTAGAGAGTTTGAAGCGCTTGCCGAGTCGCGCACCCAATAACGATCGACCAGGGAGCACCTCGCGTGCTGTGAGCGAGAGCGATGGGACCTCAAGCATCCCGCGTTGTTGAGGGTAAATCGCGTACCGGAGCTGTGTGACACGCCACAAGCGTCCGTTAATTTGTCGTTGAAAGTTGCGACGCGTGAGCTCTTCAACGATCGCGCCATCAATCGCCAGTTGCGTGACTTCCGCGCCATCGAGATTAATTGCCTGCTCAATCGTCACAGTGAGAATGAGCTGTTCCTGAATATAGACGTCACGCTTGTCGATATCGATGTCGAATCGCACGGAGTCGTCGCCGCCCGCACTGACAACTTGTGGTTTAACCGTGATGGCGATTGGTGTCGTTCGATTGCCTCCCGTGCTTAGGGAGGGAATAGATAAAATGCCATCGCGCACCGGCAAGAGGTCTAGCGTCAGCGTTCGAGTTGTTGAGCGCGTGCCGTTAATAAACGAGGTGTTCGTTGAACTGCTGGTACTCAAGATTTCCCAGTCAAATTGGAGTGCCGCAAGATCCAGTTGATCGAGTCGCTCGCTGGCGTCGCCTGTTACGGTTAATCTCAACGATTCACCCATGCTGATCGTGCGTCGGTCGACGTCGGATCGAATTTCGGCAACAGCCGTCGAGCACACCATGGCAATGACGAGCAGGGTCAAGGTCCGCACTAGCTTACCAACGAACGTCTTCATCAGGTTCCTCTCCGTTTCTCAGGCGTTGGATGGTTTGGTATCTGAACTTGCGGCGCAATAGGCCGCCCGGGTCATCGGGTACCCGCCGCAACCACTGCTCGAGTGCTTGCTGCTCCTCGAGGGCTTCGTCGAAGCGAGCGAGTTGCTCTTGAGTCGCCTCTTCAAGATCAGAGGGGCTCAGATCCTCTGCCATCTCAGCGTTGCCGTTTTGCTGCGATTCTTGATCACTGGGTTGCTGGTCTGAGGGTTCAGAGTCTCCTTCTTGAGAATCGCTCTGACTGTCTTGATCTTGTTGCGCCGACTCGCTCTCTGAATCTTGAGATTCCCCATCTTGGTCGGATTGGTCACTGTCGCTGTCTTGATCATTGCCTTGCTGATCTTGTTCTTGTTGCTCAAGTAACGACTTCACCAGCTCTCGGTTGGTAATCGCATCTTGCCGGTCTGGAGACAACGCGAGCGATTTATCATAGCTTTCTATGGCAGCCTTAAGGTCCCCTGACAGCGCGAGGGCGTTGCCTCGGTTATACAGCGAGTCGGTCGACTCAAGCTTACCGAACTCCGTTGATGACGACTTAAAGTTGCCGGCTTCATACTGCGCGGTGCCGCGCCATTCGGGTGCTTCAAACAAGGTGGCCGCAAGCGCCGGATCGCCATCTGCGAGTGCGCTGGCGCCCTTTTGGTCGGGCGTCGACCAAAAATGCTCCAGTGGGTTTGCTTGGGCGGGGTCTGCGTCAGTGAGGAGAACTGCGAACACGAGCGCGCTTAACGCCCCCCGCCTGAATAAAGGGAGTAAAAGTAGCGCCGCAGCCATGGCCAACCAGTACCCTAAATCAATCCAGGTATCGGTCTTTCGCTCAAGCGAATCGTCGCTGGTCATGCTCGACTCAGCCCCGGACAATAAGTACCTAAGATCACTACTGTCGACGGAGACACTGGCACTCTTTGCATCGAGATTGGATGCAATTTGCTGAATCATCCGTTTATCAACGGCCGGGATGACAATTTGATCGCTGTCATCCCTCAAAAAGCCACCATCGGGGAGAGGAATGGGAGCACCCGTTTCGGTCCCGACGATTAAAATACTAAGATCGGCACCAACGGGTTTAAGCAAATCGCTGACTTGTGACGTGGATAGCTTAGGCAGACCGTCGGTAATGAGGAGCACACTGCCATTGGTGAGTCCCGATGTCTCAAGGAGACTGGCAGCAAGCCCGAGTGCTTCGGTGGCGTTAGAGCCTTGCAAGGGCATTATGTCGGGCGCAAGTGCACTCAATAAGTTTTCAATGGTTCGTGTGTCGTCGGTCAGCGGTGTGACGACATGAGCGTCGCCTGCGAATACGACCATGCCGGTGACACCCTCTGAACGCAGATCCAGCACGTCCATGACTTTTTGACGTGCTCTGCGGATTCGGCTGGGCTGCGTGTCTGTCGCCCACATTGAACGACTGAGGTCGAGAACGATGACGAGCGCGTCAGATTTTTCAAAAACGGGTAACTCGGTGCGTTCGAGCGACGGACCTGATGCGCCGAACACGAGTAGGGGGAGCGCGAGCCACCAGAGCTGCCGTAATCGGCTCCCGGAACTGCCCTCAGAGGCGACCAAGTGCGGCAGTAGCTCGCTGTCAATGGCCTTCGCCCAATCGCCACCACTGGACTGCTTGCGCCAGGCAAGAAAGATTAAAGGCAGGACTGCCGGCAACAGCCAGAGCAGTTCGGGACGAATAAAATGCAATGCCATCATCCTGCAGTAACGCCTTGAGTGCTTGTGAGGCGCGAAACGATACCGCCAGTCAGAAGCACCATTGATCCCATGAGAAGCGCACCCAGCATAGCCCAGTAACTGAGTGCTCGTCGTGGTCGAAAGGTACTGGCGTCTTGCTCGACCGGTTCAAGCTGATCGATAATGCTGTAAATCGCTTGAAGTTCTCGTGGGTCCCGAGCTCTGAAATATTCACCACCTGTGGCTTCGGCAATGGCACGAAGTAGGGCCTCATCAACCTCACCACCGCGCGCGTTATTCGTTCCAAGGTTGCGACTGATGCCGATCGTATAGACTTTGACGCTTTGTTGGGCGGCGAGTGCAGCGGCCTCCATCGGATCGACACTGCTCGCCGTGTCTTGACCGTCCGTGAGTAAAATCAACACACGCGAGGCCGCGGGACGATCTCGGAGCCGTTTGATCGCAAGTCCGAGTGAGTCACCAATGGCGGTGTCCTCGCCTGCGAATCCCAGTTGCGCTTCACGAATGAACTGGGTGACTGTGGTCGTATCAAACGTCAGTGGTGCCTGAACATACGCTTTCGATCCAAACAAAATAAGACCGACTCGATCGCCGACGCGTCGCTCGGTAAAATCGGAGGCAATTGCCTTCACCGCCTCGACGCGCGATATCGTGCGATTTCCTACCTGCATGTCGCGAATCTGCATACTGCCTGACAGATCCAGACTCAGCATTAAGTCTCTCCCCGTATTGGGTAGCTCAATGGGCTCTCCCACCCACTGGGGTCTCGCAATCGCTGTCACAACGAGTGTCCAAGCAATAAAGAGCGCGAATATGCGGACCGAATTCACCTTAGCGGACAGCTTGCCCTGTCCTTCGAGTCGCTGCCAGCGCGCGGTAAAGGGCGCGCGAATTGCGGCGCCAAGTGACTCCGACGCCGGAGGGAGGAGCCGCATCAACAGTGGAAGTGGCATCAGCGCGAATGCCCATGGCCAAAGAAAGTTAAGCACGGGGCACCTCGTGGCGCTGCATCCAAAGCCGCGCGTACTGCCAGTCAGTTGAGTCAGGTGTGCTTGGGTTTGGGGCGTGGGTTTGAGCCAATATTGTAAGGGCGGTGCTGTCAAATTTTGGGCAGCTGCTTCTGAGGAATTGCGGCCAGTCGGTGCCCGAGAGACCTGCGACGGTCTCGGGTGGATACACCTTCAGTGCAGTGGCCTTAAGTGCTGCACTCAACGCATGTACGTCCGCATCACGCGCCTCTAAATCCCGAAGCCACGCCACCCCCTCCCGGCGGTAGGCGGCCCTCTTGTAGCGTCTGATAAGCCAGGTCATTGTGACGGTGGCCGCGAGGGCTGCTGCGATCAATAAGAGCCACCAGACCGGTGCCATGGGCCAGAATCCAACAGGGTCAGGGGCGCGCAATGGCTGAAGTTGGCTTAGCAGCTGCTCAGGATTCATCGCTTCGGAAAAACTCGCTGTAGCAGCTCATTGGGGTTGTCTTTGGTGTCCACGGTGACGACCGGCACCTGATAACGCTTGAGGTACTCACTGACCTGCTGTTGTGAGGCCGCAAAGTCCGCTTGATAGTGTTCTCTCAGACGCGCGTTCGACGTGTCTATTTTAACTTGTCCGCTGCTCGCTGACAGTGCATAACGACCCGCAGGCGGCAATTCAGCGTCCAATGGATCGGTAATTCTAAAGCACACGACTTGTCGATGTCCGACGACATCGCGGAGCCTTTTCTCGACACCATCGTCTGAAGAGAAATCGTTAAAGTCACTGATAATCATGAGCCGCGCGCCGGGTCGCGAAAGGTTTTTAAGTTGCGCGAGCGCCGTTGGCCATATTGTTGCGCTCAGGTCCCCCGGTAAGTCATCGTTATCGGGCCCCAAAGCGGATTCGAATAGCCGTAAAAGCCTCAACACACTGCGTTTAGAGCGTTGCGGCTTTATCTCGAATAAACCGCTGTTGGTCATGGCGATTCCGCCGACGCGCTCGCCCGCATCAAGTCCTGCCCAGGCGAGAACAGATGCGATGTGAGAGGCGAGTACAGACTTAAAACAGTTTTTGGATCCAAACCACATGGCGGATCTGAGGTCGACCAAAAGAACAATCGGTTGTTCACGATCTTCTTGAAAAAGCTTGGTGTGGGGCTCTCCAGACCGCGCGGTCACACGCCAATCAATCGTGCGCACGTCGTCACCTGCCGCGTAAAGACGCACTTCTTCAAAATCGACACCGCGCCCTCGTTGACGAACGCGTCGACGCCCCGCCAGAAGGGCGAGTGCTTTTGACTGCGCATTAATGTTAATTTGTTGGGCAATATGGCGCCCTTCAATCAACCGCTCAGCGAGAATTCTGTGCCCTTTGGGTAAGAAGTTTGTCATGGTCTGTGGCCTAGGCGACGGGGACTAGATCCAAGAGTCTATCGATCACATCGTCGGCGGTTACACCGGCAATTTCTCCGTCATAACTCACGACTAAACGGTGTCTAAGGACGTCATAGGCCATAGCCTTGACGTCGTCAGGACTTACGAAGTCCCTTCCGAGTAGCCAGGCGTGTGCGCGAGCACACCGGTCCAGTCCAATCGTGGCTCGCGGTGAGGCGCCATACTCGATCCAGCTGGCCAGTTCTTTGTCATAGGCCTCGGGTTGGCGTGTGGCCATGATGAGTTGAACGATGTACTCCTCAACGGCATCCGACATATGCAGTTTGAGTACTTCCTCTCGCGCTGCAAAAATAACAGCTTCTGAGACTTCAGGTTGATCGACAGCTTCACCCGATGAGGCCTCTCGCCGCGCTAATTTGAGAATCTCACGCTCAGCCTTGGAGTTGGGGTAGTCGACTCGCACGTGCATTAAAAAACGGTCTAATTGCGCTTCTGGAAGTGGGTAGGTGCCTTCTTGCTCAATGGGGTTCTGGGTTGCCATGACCAAAAATAAGGCAGGCAGCGGATAGGTCGTCGCCCCGACACTGACCTGGCGTTCGGCCATCGCTTCAAGCAACGCAGACTGCACTTTCGCGGGTGCGCGATTAATTTCGTCCGCCAGTACTAAGTTATGAAATATGGGTCCTGCTTGGAACTCAAATGTTCCCAGCTGCGGTCGGAAGACGTCAGTGCCCGTCACGTCACCCGGGAGGAGGTCGGGGGTGAACTGAACGCGGTGAAAGTCGCCTTCAACACCTTCGGCCATCATCTTGATGGCGCGCGTTTTTGCCAGTCCAGGCGCACCCTCGACCAAAAGGTGCCCATCGGCAAGTACGGCGATCAATAGTTTGCGAACAAGGTCGGTCTGACCAATGATTTGCTGGCTCAGCCAGTTTTCGAGACCCGTGATTGCGGTGTGATTCATGTGTCGGTTACCTAAAGCGATTTCACCCCATTACATGGGGCTCTGTTGAGACAAACTCAAGCCTTCTTAGTTTCACTCAATACCAAATGTTGGTGATTATCGGGTAAATTCGGCGGTCGCGTCGACAAACATCGTGTCTTACGAAAATTAAGCGAGAAAAATGCGCCGATTATGGCCCGAAGGAGTCGGACATTGCCTGACCACTCGTGTGTCGTTGATGCCTGACTTTGTGGCCCGCTGCGCTAAAGCGGGAGTGGCGTCCAGTCGGTTCCGAGGTATCGGTTCTTCTTCTTTGGCTTTAGTTTTGTGAGATCAGCAATGACGAATCCGTCGACACAATCGTTAAAATCGGGATCAATGTTAAACGCGGTGAAGGTCACGCCGTCCGGACGTGTGGCGCCAGCGTAATGCTTGTACAGCACCGGCACAGGATCACCGTCGATAGCGAGTGCGTCACGTAAGGTCTTAAAATTCTCCTCCGCGTCTCGGCCTGCAAACTCAGATGCGAGGGCAGTGCGGGCTTTATCCGCAATGAGTAATGGGGTCTTCGGCGTAACACCCACGTCAATGTGATTAAAATGTGTGCCGTAGTAATAGGCAATGCGCTCAATCGAGGCCTGTTTATAAAACCTAGATATTGACGCAGAGCCGAACAGGTAGCGTATTCGAGGTCTTTGCTTTACGAAAGCGCCAATACCAGACCACAGATAGTCCAGCGCATGTCGGCTTTGATACTTGGGCTGCACAAAACTTCTTCCCAGTTCCAAACCGTGTCGGAAAAAGTCATCCATCTGCGTGTCGAATTCGAAGAGAGAGCTGGTGTACAGGCCATTGATGCCGCGTTTGTCGATCAGTTCAGCGGCGTCCCCAAGACGATAAGCACCGACAATCTCGCGTTCCGCGTCGTCCCAGAGGAGGAGTTGATAATAGTCTTGATCAAACCGGTCAATGTCGCGCGCGAGCCCCGATCCCTCACCGGCCAAGCGAAATGTAATCTCTCGCAGTACGCCGATCTCCCGCATGATGCACGGCGATTGCGCCATAGTGGTGAGGTAAATCTGTTTCCCGTCAGGCGTTGAGCCTAAGTGATCGCAGTGCGCAAGCTCTTCGATCAAGACCGACCGTAACTCCGGTTGAGCCACACTGTCGATCGACTCGAATACCGGTTTGGTCGAGCTCGCGAGTTGATAAACGTGAGTTTTAAACATCGCCGCCAGCGTGGTAGTAGAAAACCCATTGGCTGAGTAAGTGGTGTAGGAAATGGGACGACCAATGTGCACATCGACCGTCTTGTGTTGCTGTTTAAACATTTCTCGGATCAGCCATGCGGTTGACAAGGGCTTGAGCAACGCACTGAGACCGTAAAAAAAAGCGGAGTTACTACCGGCCACAAAAACCGGAAGGATGGGTGCTTTTGTCGCTGAAGCCAGTCTCACAAAACCGTTATTCCAGACCCCATCACGAACCCCCTTGAGTCCGAGTCGCGACACTTCGCCCGCTGGGAAAATAATCAACGCACCGTCACTTTCGAGGTGTTTCCTAATGGCCAGCAGGTCTCGCGGTGCCGTAGAACCGCTCATGTTGTTGACCGGGAGAAGGAGTGAATGCAGCGGCTTTAGCTGCATCAGCATGCCGTTGGCCACCACGCGCACGTCGGTACGAACCTGTCGCACCAGATCGAGTAATGCAATGCCATCGAGTGACCCAATGGGGTGGTTCGACGCGATAACAAGCCGCCCCGTTGCAGGGATCCGAGCCTTCTGAGATTCGGGCAGACGAATACTGAAGTCAAAAAACGTGAGTACCGCTGAGACGAAGTCAAAGCCTTCAAGACCCGAATATTTCTGATCGAACTGCTTGAAGCGTTTTTGCAAAAACAGCGCGTTCAGCACACGGCCAATAGCGTTAGCGGTGCGCCGTCGATGCCTTACGAACTCTGGGTAATAGTCTTCTAAAATGTGCCGGAAATCCAACATCTGCATTGCCCAGGGTTAAGAGCGGGGTATCTCGTTGACGTTCCAGAGCATAGCGGAGGAGGGGGACGTTGGCGATGACTGATCGTGTCAGGTGTAAGGGCCGCGGCACAGATCGCACTCGGTTTTTTTTATGAATTTTTTATGTCACTCATCGCGCAAGAGCCGCATGAAACCGACGTCATCGTCCGCGCTATTGGTTTTCAGTCACGGATTTTATGCATGTCACGAGTTTGTAACTTTTTGGAAGGGATTCTGTCATTTGCAGATTCTACAGTGCGTTCCAAGTTTGACTCCGCAGCGGTTAACGCTGTCTTAGACGCCAATGAGGCCATGATGAAATTTGCTTGCACCGTGCGTTCCATTTGTATATCCGTCGGCTTTTTAGTTTTTAGCAGCTTAGTTTCGGCAAGCGACGAGCTGATTGTTTACGTTTTTGACAATGGCGTCCCTGTAGCAAATGCCAGCGTAGTGGTAGACGGCGAAACCCTCGGCACAACACGCGGCGATGGCTCTATCCGTGGGGGGCTGGATTCTGGCGCGCACGTTGTGCTGGCAAAGAACCTAAACGGTGACGTAGGAGTATCACGTTTTGCATCAAATGCGGGTCAGTTGGCGGACGTCATTATTGACCTGAGTACGGGTGCCAGTCGCGTGGATCTGCACAGCGTTACGGAGTCTGTGAGTGAGCGACTAGGCGCTCAGACTGGAACGATTGCAGTGCGGGTGTTGAGGGGCGGATCGCCTGAGGTAGGCGTGATCGTTAATTTCTCAGGGAATGGAATCGGTACAACGGATGCCAATGGCATCATCGAAAAAGAGCTGCCGCGTGGCAGCTATAGGGTCTCGGCCGAAGGGGTACAGAGATCTGTGCGGTCCGTAGGCGGAATCGTGCGATCGGTGACCCTCAAATTGGAAAGTCAGCAGATCCAAGTCGAGATGCCAACTTTGGAGTTAGAAGAAGTTTTCGTCATGGGAACCTTTGACCCATCAGGCTTCGAGCTCAGTGAGCGCGACACAGCCGGTGTTGTCGATACCATTGGTGTTGAGCTGCTCTCCCGTTATTCAGATTCTGACGTGGCTTCCTCGGTTATTCGAGTCCCGGGCATCTCAGTCCAAGACAGTAAGTACATATTCATCAGAGGCTTGGGCGGAAGATATGTTGCTGCGACGCTAAACAACTCTACGATGCCTTCGACAAATCCGTCGAAGAGAACCGTTCCCTTAGATCTATTCCCTTCGAGTTTTGTGAATCAACTCGATATCAAGAAAACGTTCCTTCCCTACATGCCCGGCGAATCCACAGGCGGAAACCTTGTGATCAATACAAAGACCTTTCCCGATGAGCCTGTACGGGGCTTGTCATTTGGGGCGGGGTTCTTGGGCGGTATGACCACAGAACAAGTTGCGACAGATCCACTGAGTGGCAACTTTGATGTCATCGGTTGGGATGATGGCGCGCGCGAGCGTGACGTGGGTGTATTCGGCATCTCACAAGCCCTTGGGGTTGGCACTGTAAGCGACGTTGACGGGAACAGTTACGAGATCAACGCGGCAATCGAGGGTGAGCTCAGAAGAGCGGGCGCCACTCTCATAAAAGACGGCTTTGATGTCGACACCGCGAACGCACAACCGAATACCAGCGTCGGTCTCGAGTATGGTGATTTGTATTACATCGGTGACGCAGAAATCGGGTTTTACGCGGCGGCAAACTACTCCAATGAGTGGAGTCAGCGAGGCAAGGGGCGGCGTTACAGCTACACGCCAACGGGCGAACGCCAGGACGACCTGCGGTACGAGCAGGCGTCAAATGACATCGAAATAAGCGGGCTGCTCTCTTTAGGGCTCAATATCGGTGACAGTACGTACGAGTGGAACACCCTGCTATCGCGCGACACAAGCGCTCAGGTGGAACGCTCAGCCGGACAGGGCGGAGACGAATTTGAAGCCTTATATCTTCAGAGTATCCAATGGGTAGAGCGGACATTTGCGTCAACACAGCTTGCCGGGTCTCATTTTTTAAATACTGATGGCAGTATTTTTGCCGAATGGCAGGTCACCGCGAGTAGCGCCTACCGCTACGCGCCTGATCGCCGTGATTTCGTCATGGCGTCATCTAGGGATTCTGTTAACGCGACTGACATCGATGCATTCCGCAGTGAATTCAATTTCGGCGCGACGAACGATCAACAAGACGTTGAGTTGAGAAATTTCTTCATAGAGCCGGGTTCGATCGTCCGTCGTTACGACGATCTGCTTGATACCAACGTCGATGTGTCATTTGACATCACCATTGACGCCATGGACGACGGTTATCATTTTTCAAACGTCCGCTTCGGCGCCTCGGCAATCGTTCGCGACAGGGACTCTGACAGCGAAAGTTACGGGTTCAATATCAATCAAGCCCGATCTGAGTTGCTTTTCACTGACAATTTGCTCGTATCGGACGTGATATACGTCTGTGGTGAGGGACCCGGTACAGTCGACTGCGCCCCATCGGTATCCCCAGACGGCAGCGTCGAACCTCCTGAAGGCGGCATCACAAATAGCCGAAATACGGGCTTTGTATTTCAGGACAAGACACTTGCATCTGACAGTTACGAAGCGGAGCTAAATTACAACAGCGCCTACCTCATGTACGACCACGCCTTTGGTTCTGATTGGCAAGTGGTGGCCGGCGGTCGCTATGAGGAATACGAGCAGATTACCGATACGTTTTCACTGTCTGGCGCGCAGCTCCCCGTTCAATCAGTCATTCGAGAAGACAGCTTCCTTCCGAGCTTGAGCGTGAACTGGTTTTACGCTGACAGTCAGCAACTCCGTTTTGCCTTGACACAAACGGTGGCGCGTCCTGACTTTAAGGAAGCCGCTAATGCTACGTTCTACGATAACGAATTTAACTTCCGCGTATTGGGGAATCCGTTTTTAGAGGTGTCGACCATTACTAATGCGGACATTCGTTGGGAGTGGTACGGCGATAACGATCAAGACAATCTCTCTGTCGCTCTTTTCTACAAAGACATGGACAAGCCCATTGAGAGAGTTGTTCAGCTGGCCTCCGGCACTGCCGGTAACTCAAGAACATTCCGCAATGCGGAAAGTGGGGAACTCGCTGGCATTGAGCTAGAGGGCAAGAAAGAATTTGTTCTTGATGAGGGTTTTTCGAAAACTCTTTTTACCAGTTTCAACATTTCCTTAATTGAGTCGGAGGTGTCGCTCTCATCGGGGAAGGTTCGTGCGCTCCAAGGTCAGCCGGAGTACACGGCAAACTTAATCATCGGGTACGACGATGTCGCCTCAGGCCAAGAGCTCACATTCTTGTTGAACCAAAGTGGCAAATCTATCGCGGATGTGGGCTTGTTCGGCGCCCCGGACATTATTTTTGAGCCGCGTCTTGAGGCCAATATCGTTTACAAAATCGACATCTCTGATGCGATGACGTTCAAGGCCAAGATCGATAATTTACTCAACGCGGAGGTGGAGTACACCCAGGGTGGACAGCCATATCAGCTCTATGAAAAGGGTACGAAGTTCTCAGTTTCTTTTAACTGGGATTTTTAAAGTGAAACACGAGCGAACCAGCAAAATTCATTTACCACTAGGGAGAAAATGTCGATGAACAAACAGCTAGTAATGACTCTCTTAGCTTCGGGGGCCCTCGTTGGCCTCAGCGGTTGCAGTGAGGGTGACGAGGCGACAATTATTATTGACGCGCCGACAAACATTGGAGATACGTCCAATAGCCCAGCACCAGCACCAGCCCCAGAGCCAGAGCCAGATGCTGAGTGCCCTGACGGTACGACTGAGAGTGCGGGTGGGATGTGCGTTCTTCCGAGTGCGATATCCGCGGACCTGACACTGGATGCCAGCTTTGACTACCTAATGGAAGGTCGTGTCACCGTCGGCAACGGCAACGGAAACATTCTCGCAGATGGAACTCTCGAAGGCGGTGCTACTGTTCAGAATGCGACATTGACGATTCCGGCTGGAACCAAGATCTACGGTAAGACCGGTACCTTTGCCAATCTGCTCGTTACGCGTGGATCTAAAATTATGGCAATGGGTACAGCGGAAGCGCCCATTATCATGTCGTCCGATGATGCGGGTTACGAAGGCGCTGGCGAATGGGGCGGCTTGATTATTCACGGTTATGGGCTTCACAACACCTGCGCGGGTGCTGACGTCTGTAACGTCGACTCAGAAGGTGAGTCGGGTAAAGCCGGTGGCTTCGTTCGTGACGACAACAGTGGTGTATTGCAATACGTCGTGGTCGCCGAAGGTGGATACGAATTCGCACCGGATAACGAGATCAACGGCATCTCTCTCGTGGCTGTTGGCTCGGGTACGACGATGGAGTACATCCAGGTAGAAGGTAACTCCGATGATGGTATCGAGTTCTACGGGGGTGACGTGAATCTCAAGTACGGTGTATTCACTAACAACCTAGACGACTCGGTTGACTGGGACGAAGGCTATCAAGGTAACCTCCAGCACATCATCGTAAAGCAGTCGAACGCAGGCGGTGGCGAAGCCTTCGAAATGGATACACAAGGCGCTGCGGAACCGCTGTCCAAGCCGACATTGGCGAACCTCACTATTGTGGCGAGCAAGAAAGCGGATGACGCATCCTATGTCATGCGGTTCAAGAAGGGCTCAGGTGGCTTTTTCCACAACGTTGCGGTGACGACTGCCGAAGACAGCCTAACCACGTTTGATACGTGTGCGGCCGTCGAGGGGGGCGATTCCGAGGCGCTTGTTGGATCGGCACTGGTGTTCAACAACTGGTTGTACGACTGCGCTAACGCCTCGGGTGATAACGGTTCACTGGCGAGCGTAGGTGGCCTGTCGGGTACTGCAGGGAACCCCGACCTTGACAACAATTTCGCAGCACAAGCGGCAGCGGCGGTCACCGACGAGGCATTGGATTGGGCCGCGATTAACGCCGCGTATCCAGACTCTGTTGCAGATGAGGACTTCCTCGACGCTACTCGTTACATTGGTGCGGTTAATCCCTTGTCATCGACCCTTCCTTGGTGGGCCGGTTGGACAATCGAGGGCTCACTGGGTTCTGCGCCTTCAGCTCCCGAGGCGACGTGCCCCACTGGTGCACCCGCCAACTCTGCTGGCGTCTGTGTTTTACCGGCAACCATTGGTGCTGACATGACGCTAAACGGTGGCGTCGACTATCTTATGGAAGGTCGCGTGACCGTCGGCAACGGCAACGGGAACATTCGTGCCGATGGTAAGTTGGAGAGCGGCTCGGACGTTCAAACTGTCACATTGACGATTGAACCGGGTGTAAAGGTCTACGGAAAGACAGGATCGTTTGCCAATCTGCTGATTACCCGAGGTTCAAAGATCATGGCAGAGGGTACGGCGACTGCGCCGATCATCTTCTCTTCGGATGATGAAGGTTACGAGGGTGCTGGTGAATGGGGCGGTTTGATCATTCACGGTTACGGTCTTCATAACACCTGTACCGGTGCTGACGTCTGCAACGTCGATTCGGAAGGCGAATCAGGCAAGGCTGGTGGATTTGTTCGCGATGACAGCAGTGGTGTTCTTAAGTACGTCGTTGTAGCAGAGGGCGGTTATGAGTTTGCACCTGATAATGAGATCAACGGTATCTCGCTCGTCGGCGTCGGATCTGGTACTTCCATGGAATACATCCAAGTTGAGGGTAACTCGGACGATGGCATTGAGTTTTACGGCGGTGATGTCAACGTCAAATACGGTGTGTTCACAAACAACTTAGATGATTCTGTCGACTGGGACGAGGGCTATCAAGGCAACTTACAGTACATCATCGTTAAGCAGTCAAATGCAGGCGGTGGTGAGGCCTTTGAGATGGACACGCAGGGTGCTGCGGAGCCCCTGTCTAAGCCAACTGTTGCCAATCTGACAATTGTCGCGAGTAAGAAAGCGGACGACGCTGCATATGTCATGCGGTTCAAGAAAGGCTCAGCGGGCTTCTTCCACAATGTTGTTGTGACCATCGCGAGTGATAGTGCTACAACCTTTACACATTGTGCCTCGATCGAGGGTGGCGATTCGCAAGGCGAAGTCGGTAATGCGCTTTACTTGAACAACTGGGTTTACGATTGTGCCAACGCGAGCGATGCGCAAGGCTTACTCGTTCAGGCCGATTTTGACGCTTCTGCGGGAACGATCAATGCGGTTGCAGCTGAGGGTAATCTTGGGCAGTTCTACGAGTCTCTCTCGGCTGAGGCGTCGGGTCTTGATGCATTGGATTGGACTGCAATTAACGGGTCTCTTCCAGAGTCAGTGGCTGACGTGGAATACCTTGATTCGACTGACTTTGCCGGCGCAGTCAACCCCGATCAGTCCGATCTTTGGTGGGCAGGCTGGACCATTCCGGGTTCGTTATAGACCCACACTCAATGCGGGATACTCAGGGCAGCCCTCGGGCTGTCCTTTTTTTGTCCTGGTTTCTGTGGACACGAGCGTTAAACGGTGATCCACCCCTGTAACGGGGTCGTAATTATCGCACCTGCTTAGGTTCCAAACCATCTTCCCCCAGATGGTTTTATGATTCCCCGGCCATTTTGGCCGGGGTTTTTTTTGCCTGTCGTCTGGAGATGCGTATGCGATTGACCCGAGTCTTATTCTTAACCGTACTCTTGACCGCCTGTGCGGGTGTTTCCGTGGAAGAGTATCAAAAGCGCACGCCTGGTTTTGAGCCGGAGACGTTTTTTCGAGGCGCTCTTACGGCACACGGTGTCGTCAAAAATTACGCCGGTTTTGCCAGCCGTTCGTTCGTCGCTGAGATTACCGCCTGTTGGAGTGAGGGTGTAGGAACGCTGGACGAGCGATTCGTGTTTGACGACGGAGAGTTACAAACACGTATTTGGACGTTGAGCGAAAATAGCGATGGGTCCTACTCAGCGACCGCGGGCGATGTTCGTGGTGTGGGGACCGCTCAAGTGTCGGGTAACGCGATGTTTTTAGACTACGTGCTCACGGTTCAGTTATCAGACGGCACCATCGATCTCGCGGTCGATGACCGAATGTACCTTGTCAGCGAAAACGTGTTGATCAATGAGTCTTCGCTCAAAAAGTTTGGTGTGCCGGTCGGCGGTATCTTGCTGACGATTATTCGGCACCCGGAGGAGCAGGTTGAATGTCCAGCCGCTTAATGACCCAGCTACTAGGTTATGCGGGCTTGTTGCCCTTCTTTGGATTTTGCTTTGGTTTCGCGACGCTGGAAGATTGGCCGCGCTCACTCTCAATACAAGGCTTCGTCATTTACTCGCTTGCCATTTTTTGTTTTTTGGCCGGTGCACTTTGGGGGCAGGAACAACAAGTGCAGAGCCCTTCGGCCCTGAGCACCCTGATCATTAGTAACGGTTTGGTGCTGTTTGGTGTGGCTTCAATTTTGACCGCCCAAACGATGATGGCCGCTGTCTTTTTGATGATTGGGTATGTGGCTCTCGCGTGGTACGAGGGTCGAATCTCCACTTTAGAGCCCTGGTATCGCGCCTTGAGAGTGCGGTTGACGCTCGGTGTCGTGGTGGCTCACCTCGGTTTTGCCGCATTGCACGTCACGGGGGCCTAAAAGGGCGTCACTTTCCACTGCGTCTTTTGCCTCATTATGCGATCATTGCGCGCCATGAGCCCATCAGACACAACGCCTGCCATTTTAGCCCTCGATACCGCGACTAACCTCTGTTCGGTCGCTCTGGTGAATGACAGCGAGATCAAAGAAATTCAGCGCGATCTTCCGCGCGCGCACAATCACCACATTCTCAGCATGATCGATGAGTTACTCGAGGGACGTTCGCTGTCGAGCGCAGTGTCGATGATTGCTTGTGGCGTAGGTCCTGGTTCATTTACGGGAATCCGCGTTGCGGTGGGTGTCGCTCAAGGACTGGGATGGTCGCTGGATCTTCCTGTGTACCCATTTTGTTCGTTAGAGGCTCAAGCGCGGTCGGTCCCGGCAAAAGTCGGCGATCGGATTCTCAGCACCATTGATGCTCAAATCGGTCAGGTGTACTGGTCCTGGTCGGAGAGGGTGCCCGGCGGCATTCGATTGCTCACAGAGCCTACTATCTCAACAGTAGAGGATATTAGGAGCCCGATGGGTGACGCTTTAGCAGACTGGGTCGCAGACGATGTCGTTATTGCAGGTGACGCGTCTGATGCGGTTGTTCAGTGCCATGCGGTGTTTGCGCATAGCGGCTCCGACAGCGCCGCACGGCCTCGGCCTTCACAATGTGCGCTGAGCTATATTGACAACCCAGCCCCCGAGCAGCTGATTACCGCTCAGGCGCTCGAGCCGCGCTACGTGCAGCAAGATATCGGTTGGAAAAAGCTCTCGGAACAAGGAAATAAGCACTGATGGATAGCGTTCAAGCGGTGTTACTCGCGTTGATACAAGGATTGACGGAGTTCTTACCCGTATCGAGCTCAGCGCACCTCATTTTGCCCTCTCAATTGTTGGGGTGGCCAGATCAGGGGCTTGCCTTTGACGTCGCCGTTCACGCCGGAACTTTAGCGGCGGTGGTCTTTTACTACCGACAGGCGCTAAGTGGCTTTGTCGATGGCGTGCTAGGACGTGGCGACGCAGTCGGCGTCTCGCGTCAGGAAGTGAAATGTTTAGCGGTTGCAACACTGCCCGCGCTGGTTGCTGGCTTGCTGTTTTCAGAGGTTATTGACGGCTACCTGCGCGGCACCGCTGTGATCGCAACGACGACACTTTTTTTCGGTCTACTGCTCGGTCTCTCCTATCGATATCGTCTTGCGGGTGACGATGAGCAGCCCATTACCCGTGTCGATCATGCGGTGATCATTGGCCTCGCGCAGGCGCTTGCGCTTATTCCCGGGACTTCACGTTCAGGTATCACCATCACTGCCTCATTGTTCCTGGGTTACAACGTCGCCACTGCAGCGCGCTTCTCATTTTTGCTGTCGATCCCCGTCATCTTTGGGGCCTTGGTGCTGATGCTGATTCGCCAAACCGACGCATTTTTGAGTGCCAGTCATTTAGGACTGACGGCCTTGGCTATGGTTATCTCTGCCATCAGCGCCTACTTGACGATTGCCTTTTTTGTAGGCTTGGTGAAGCGAGTCGGTATGATGCCTTTTGTCGTCTATCGCGTTGTGCTGTCGCTTGGACTGTTTTCTATTGTGGTGTTTTTATGAATAAACAAACCGTAAACGATTCTTTGCTGGCTTTTCTTGCCGAGGCGACAACGCCATTCCACGCGGTGGGTGCGATGGCACAGCGCCTTCTGGCAGCGGGCTTTACCCCGTGGAGCGACTCAAGTCCAGACGCACTGACGGTGGGTGGAAAGCACTTCATGGTGCGCAACGATTCAAGCTTAATTGCATTTACCGTGGGCGAGACATTCGAGGATGGCTTAAGGCTCGTAGGTGCGCACACGGACAGTCCAAACCTGTCGGTTAAACCAAACCCTGTAGTCAGTCGGTTTGGTTGCCACCTTGTGGCTGTCGATGTGTACGGTGGTGCACTGCTCAACCCTTGGTTTGATCGCGACTTATCCATGGCGGGAAAAGTTTCTTTTGAGACGGAAGACGGTCATCTTGTCTCTCGGTTGATCGATTTTCGTCGGGCGATCGCCATCATTCCATCGCTGGCTATCCACTTAGATCGAGAAGCGAACAAGGGACGTACAGTCAATCCCCAGACCGACATGTTGCCATTGGTGTCGCTGGCGACTGGTCAGCCAGACTTTGACCTTCACGCCTTGCTTGCAGATCAGGTTTCACTTGAATACCCCGATCTAAAGGTCAGCAAAATCCTCGATTGGGAGCTCTCGCTCTATGACACGCAGGCTCCAGGCTACGTCGGTCTCAACAATGACTTCATAGCCTCCGCCCGTCTGGATAACTTATTAAGTTGTTACGCAGGCCTTCAAGCCCTGATTGACAGTGCTCAACGTCCCGAGTGGAACATCTTTGTGGCTAATGATCACGAAGAGGTGGGCAGCGCATCGGTAGTGGGTGCGCAGGGTCCCATGCTCAATGACGTGCTGCATGCGATTGTCTCAGACGCGGCAGAAGGGCGAGCGCTTCGTCAGCGAAGCTGGATGTTGTCCGTCGATAACGCACACGCGGTTCATCCAAACTATCCGACCAAGCATGACGAACAGCACGCGCCACTGCTTGGCAGTGGTCCTGTGATTAAGATTAATCGAAATCAGCGTTACGCGACTTCTGGTGAGGGCGCTGCGAGGGTTCGTCTCATGGCGGAGCGCGCTGGAATTGATGTGCAAGCCTTTGTGGTGAGAGCGGACATGGGTTGCGGGAGCACCATTGGCCCCATCACGGCAACTTTAACGGGCATTCCGGCAACCGATATTGGTGTGCCTACCCTGGGCATGCATTCGATCCGAGAACTTGCGTCTGTCGAAGATCCGGCAAAGCTGGTGGGTCTGCTCACTGCTTTTTACAATCGTGTCGCGTGACTTGGGAGTTTAGATATGGCTAGGCATCGTGTCCTCACGGGCATTACAACGACCGGCACGCCGCATCTTGGGAATTACGTGGGTGCGATCCGCCCCGCGATCGAATCGTCCAAGAAGCACGAGGTTGATGCGTATCTTTTTATGGCCGATTACCACGCACTCATTAAGTCGCAGAACCCCGATCTCGTGGCGCAGTCGAGTCGTGAAATAGCCGCGACCTGGCTAGCGCTTGGTCTTGACCCAAGTGCGACTCACTTTTACCGGCAGTCAGATATCCCGGAGATTACTGAGCTGTCTTGGATCTTGACCTGCAACGCAGCCAAAGGCTTGATGAACAGAGCCCACGCCTACAAGGGTGCGGTGCAGGCGAATGAAGAGGCGGGTGAGGATCCTGACTACGCCATCACCATGGGTCTTTTTTCTTATCCAATACTCATGGCGGCTGACATTCTCATTTTTAATGCCAATGATGTGCCTGTGGGTCGTGACCAAATTCAGCACGTGGAAATGGCGCGAGATATTGCCGCGCGCTTTAACCATCATTACGGTGAGACGTTTGTCTTGCCTAAAGCGGTGGTCGACGACGAGGGTGCTGTCTTGCAGGGACTCGACGGTCGTAAGATGAGTAAAAGCTACGGCAATACGATTCCACTGTTTGGGACGCCCAAGCAGCTTCAGAAGGCCATTAATAAAATTAAGACCAATGTGTTGGAGCCGGGCGAGCCCAAGGATCCTGACACATCGGCCGTGTTTCAAATTTGGTGCGCGTTTGCCAGTGACGCTGAGCGACTCGAAATGCGCAGCGCATTTGAGGCAGGGCTGGGTTGGGGCGATGCCAAGAAACGGCTATTTGAACGCGTTAATGACGAAATCGCACCGGCCCGCGCTGAATACGACCGACTCATGGCCAATCCGGCCGAACTCGAGATGATTCTTCGTGAGGGCGCAGCAAAAGTGCGACCCGAAAGCCAAGCCCTCCTTGAAAAAGTGAGAACCGCCGTAGGACTGCGCTCTTTTTCCTAAGGACGAGGCGCCTGTTCGACTTCGATATTGATCTCAATGGCGCTGTTTGCCTCTGCGTCAGTCAATGAGGTCATAACAGCGGCCTTTACTGCATCGGGAGAGAGCGGGGTGCCCTCTTCACGGGCTTTATCGACGACGGCTCTGACCGCGTCGGCGATCTTCGCCGTTGCCAGGCCATCAACGGTGACGGCAACGAGACCGTCTTCAGCCACTGGGGCTTGGTCAGTGACAACGACAAACTCAATATCTTTGCTCGCAGCCGCAGTGTTCGCCTTACTTTTTTGAATTAACATTTTCGCGTGTGGCTCGGTGTGCAGGGCGCTCACTTCACGAGCCTCAATACTCATAAGGCGGGTTGGCACGCTTGGGGTGATGACGTCATCGAGTAGTATCGCGGCGCCAATGAGGCACCCCAAAACAATCGCCGGTCCATATTGATTCATGTCACGTTCTCACAGTGTTTAGAACGTGAAGTATACGCCCAACACAGCGCTGCGCGGTTCGCCCACAAAGTACCGGTAGTTACCAAAGCCGAAGTCAGCACGTTCTGCGTAACCGGTATCTAAGAGGTTCGTGAGGGTTAATGTGGCTCTTACGCGCTCTGCAGCATCCCAGCTTCCGCGAAGATTGACGAGCTCGTGCCCTGGGTATTCGTGTTGATTGTTGGGGTCGAGATAATACTTATCCACCCATGTAGCCTCAACTTCGATTGTCGCTGGACGATCATAGACCGAGAGCGACTTTGTGAGCCGAGCGCTACCAAAATGTCGTGGCGCCGTGTCAATTGTGTTGCCCTTAATCGAGCCGCTGCTTCCCAGCAGCGTAATATCGCTGTCGTAGCTGTGGTCTGCAATCGAGGCGTTGAGCGTTGCGTTTAGACTGTCACTCAGTGACCATCGCAGGTCGATATCGATGCCTTGATGCGCCGTGCTCGCACCGCTCACGTTTTGGCGATTTCGATCTTGGAATATGACATTGTCTTTGCTGATGGTGTAAACCGAGAGGTCGCTTGAAAATGTTGGCGTACTGTAACGCCAGCCAATGTCGACAGACTGGGCCTCTTCAGAATCAATGTCAGCGACACGCTGTCCCGATTGCAGGCGATACAACTCGGTGGCCTGTGGCGCTCTAAAGCCCATTGCGGTTCTCAAGTAGTAGTGATGGGCTCCGGCGGACCACACCAATGCTAGATTTGACGAGAGGTCAGAGAAGTCATCCGATCGGTTGTCTGGACGGAAGAAACGACAGTTGCTGGCTTCGGGTGCACAGACTGATCCCGCCGTAGCCTTTGTCACATAGTCATAATCGGTGCGCTCAGACCTCAGACCCGCTTGAAGGGACAGTTGGTCAGCAAGGTTAATGTCTACCTGTGCAAAGACCGCAACGTTTTTAGCGTCGACGCGATAGTCGTAGTGAATACCCGCAGGCTGATTGGGGCTGAAGCCCTCTGCCTGATCTTCTTTGAGTTTTCCGTCAGTGGTATCAATATCGATACCGGTCACGTAACCGCCCCAAGTCCGGTCTCCACGCAGACTGGCTTGCACGCCAACACTGCTGTGTTCGTTCATCTCACGGGACTGCCACGGTAAATAGTGCTGTAAAAACTCCATTTCATTACTGCGCAGGTAAGGGGTAATGCGAAGCGTGTGTTGCCCCAGCTCACGTTCAAGCTTGAGGTGTGCACGCATTGAACTGGCGTCTCTGTAAGCGTCAGGGTTTCGGTTAACGCGTCGCGCTGTGTCGCTTTTGTAGGCGCCTTTGCCGTCTTGTATATACCCAGCGGTGTCTTGGTTTAGGTTAGACGCGGAGATTACACCGGTAATTGACCAGTCACCCTGAGTGCCGTCAAATCGGAGCGATGCTTTTTGCTGATCATAGCCCGAGGACGCCTGATAGCCGCCGTAGGAGGTTCCGTGTGCATTTAACGCCAGTCCGCCGTTCTTGAGCGACAGTCGCGTTCGCACGAAGTCACGACTGCCGACTTGAAAGCCAACCGATTGGGCGGTCTGCGCCGCGCTTTTTGTCAGCACATTCACCACGCCGTGCATGGCATTGGAGCCGTAGACTGCGTTTGCCGGCCCCTTCACGACTTCCACGCCGCCCGCCTGAAGAAGGTTGGCGTCAAAGAGCTGATTGACGTTGCAGAACCCGGGCGCTCTGAGGTTGATGCCGTCCTCTGCAGTAAAAAACGCACCGCAGGCACCGGCGCCGGTCAAAACAGGTGAGCGCAGCGAGATCAGTGACTCCTGACCGTTGCCTCGACTGACCCATGCACCCGATACTCGGTTAAAGAGTTGGTTGCTGTGTTGTGCATCGACTGCCTCCACAGCGTCGGCATCAAGGTCTACCCAGGCTTGCCCAAGGCTCGCCCCATCGGTCGCCTGACGCGTGGCCGTAACAATGACCGTTTCTAGGGGCGTCTGCGCGGTGTCGGCGGCAAACGCTGCACTCGTCAGAATGATACAGGGCAAAAATAGGGCGTGCCTTAACAACATGGCGATGATCCTTATGATGTCGCTGACAGAATTAATTAAATTTTTTCAGACCGAAGCATAGCGCCCTGCGCCTGCTGGTCAAACACTTCTATATGTCGGACAATTTGTTTTTTTACTAATGAATGAATCAGGCAGCCTGTGCGCGTTCTCGCCGTTAATGATGACCTTCCCATCCGAACGTTTGAGCCGGTCCACTCGGGGAAGGTGCGGGCTGTTTACTGGCTCAGCGAGGCCGACAATCGGCGACTGATTCGAGAGCGTCAGTACCCCATTCCTGAGACTGCGGAACTTGCGGTCATGGTCATTAGTGATCGTTTATCCGCCTTTGAGTGTATGTGGCGTGCAGAGGGCGGGCTTGATGGTGTTCCGGGCAAGGGCGCTGCGCTCAACGCCATTTCCGGACACTGGTTTGAGGCGTTCAAAAAAGCGGGTCTGGCCCGTAGCCATATTTTGGAGACGCCACATCCTCTGGTTTGGATTGTACAGCGCGCGAAGCCCGTCATGATTGAGGCGATCGCACGCCAGTACATTACCGGCTCGATGTGGCGAGCCTATGAGCAAGGCGACAGGCGTTTCTGTGGTGTTCGTCTGCCTGACGGGCTGGTTCGTGATCAACGGTTGGACTCGTTACTCATCACACCGTCGACCAAAGGGGTGATGTCCGGTATTCCAGGCGTCCCTGAAGTCGATGATGTCAACGTGAGTCAGGCCGTTCTCAAGGCCCATTGGGCGGCGTTTAAGTTTCGCGAGCAGCAGGACGTGGAGCACTATGCGCGCTTGCTGGCGTCTGGGTTTTCGTTGATTGAGACGGCATTTGCGAGTGTTAATCAAATATTTGTGGATACAAAATTCGAGTTTGGTTACGCACAAAACCGAGACGGCACTGAAGAGCTTATTTACATGGATGAAGTGGGCACCCCGGACTCGTCACGTATTTGGGATGGTGATGCCTTTGCCAGAGGCCACGTTGTTGAAAACAGTAAAGAAGGGTTTAGACAGGCGCTGTTAAACTTTGCACCCGACCCTGACGTTTTACTGAACAAAAATCGCATGGAGGAGCGCCTAGCGTTTGCGCGCAATACCGTGCTACCGACCCAGATGATGCTCGACGTCTCAAAGACGTATGTTGGCGTGGCTGAGCGCATCATGGGCGAAAAGCTTGACGTCTCGGACGACCCAAGAACAGAAATTATTCAGGTACTGCGCGATAATTTCGATATCATCGACCCACACTAATCCAAAGGAGCCGCGCGTGACCCCAGTTGCCGAACTTACCGATACGTTTGCCGTCGCCGGTCAAATTCAGCCGAGCGATGTCGCAGAGTTTGCGCGACAGGGCTACCAAGTGCTGATTTGTAACCGACCTGATGACGAAGAAATGAATCAGCCTTCTATGGACACGATTGAAGCGGCCTGTGGTGCGGCAGGTATCACGCTTGTTCGTTACCCCGTGACGGCCATGTCGTTCCCAGGCGACGATCTTGCCGCAATGGAGGACGCCATGAGCGGGGATGTGAAAACGCTGGCCTACTGTCGATCTGGCGCACGATCCGCAAATTTGTGGGTGGCTACGCTGTCGGGTGATGAGCGTACCGCTGCGGCGCAGCGGGCACAGCAGTTTGGCATCCCCTTAACCTTCGTTATGCAGCTGGGTTTTTCATAAGGCTAAGATCAATTGCAGTGCGCAGTGCCGATAGCGCCCGATCTGCAGCCGCTGTGAGTGCTGGTGCATCTGAAACCTCTTCATGAGTCGGCGGTTGGTGCGCGGGATGGTACGCCTCGGCAATGATCGCGTAGGGGATCGTCCGTTCGCTGCTTTGTGCAAACAAGGCATAAACTCGGGTGGCCAGTGGGGCTCCCGGCTCGACGGTTTGGTTAGAAAGCTGGCTGAAGGCCGACCCCGCCACTATTTTCGTCTTAATTAATAGCTTTTTGTTGATGCTGAAACCTGCGTCTCTGAGCGTGGCACCGATGCTGCCGCCTGCGCGAATTTTTTCGTGCTCAAGGCTCAGTTTAGGGTCCATTGGCAACACGAATTCAGTCACCGCCAGTGTCCGACAGATTTCTCGGCCGCTGTGACCGCTGTACAAATTGGCGACCCGCGTCGACTCTGTCTGATTCAGAATAGTTACACCGTAGCTGCCAAAGGTGGCTTTAATCGCGTCGCTGTTCAATGTGGGGGTGACCTCTGCCCAACTGGGACTGATACAAAAAGTAAGAATGAAGCTCAACAGTGCAATATTCAAATTCATAGCTTACTCAGGTGGTGAATGGATGTTTAATTTAGTGCAGGATGCGTAAGACCCTAACCAACACGCAGGATAAGTCTTCGATGAAAAACCTCAAGCCCCTCATTTCTTTTGTTCTTTCTAGCGCGCTTCTTTTGAGTGCAGGATTCACAGGTGCAGCGTCGCTTTCAGACGATGTGCAGAGCCTTTACGACAGCCAGCTTAAGGATCTATTCATTCACTTCCACCAAAACCCGGAGCTGTCGTTTAAGGAAGATAAAACCGCCAAACGGCTGGGTGATGAGTTAGAGGCGTTGGGGTACACCGTTCACCGAGGCATCGGTGGCACAGGATTGATTGCCCTGTTAGAAAACGGTCCTGGCCCGACCGTGATGTTCCGCGCTGATATGGATGGTCTGCCGGTTCAAGAAAAATCCGGTCTGTCGTACGCGTCTAAAGCGAAGCAAGTCGATGCTGATGGTAACGACGTTTATGTCATGCATGCCTGTGGGCACGACGTGCACATCACAAGTCTAGTGGGTACGGCTAAGTTAATGGCGGAAAGGAAAGATTTGTGGTCAGGGACATTGATGTTGCTCGGACAGCCAGCCGAGGAGATCGTTGCTGGAGCTCAAGCAATGATGGAGGACGGCTTGTGGGACAGGGTGGTTAAACCGGATTTTGCAATGGCGTTTCACGTTACAAGCGCGTTACCCACCGGCAGCATATCGGCACCGTTGTCGGCCGCTTACTCTGGTGCGGACACCGTTGACATACTGATTAAGGGTGTCGGCGCGCACGGTGCCAGCCCCCATACAGGTGTCGATCCTATTGTTCTCGGGTCGCAAATCGTTACGGCTTTGCAAACCGTAGTGAGTCGAAATCTGCCTCCCCGACGACCTGGTGTGATCACCGTTGGCTCGTTCCACAGCGGCACCAAGCACAACATCATTTCTGACGCGGCGAAGCTACAGATTACCGTTCGCAGTGAGAGCCCAGAGGACCGCCAGTTGTTGTTGGATGGCATAAAACGGGTCGCTACTAATATGGGTCGGGTTGCGGGTCTACCTGAAGAAATGTTGCCAGAGGTCATCGTTAGTGAACAAGAGGGCACACCGCCGACGATCAATGATACGGCGTTTGCCAGAGAAATTCGGAGTGGTTGGAGAGAGTACTTTGGACCTTCGATTTTCAACGATGGTGAGCGGCTCGGCATGGGTGCCGAAGACTTTGGCTTCTTTACGACGGATCCTTACATTCCCAGCCTCTATTTTGCGGTGGGTGGGACACCGGTCGAAGCCTTTGAGGCGGCCGCAAATGGCGGCGCTCCCATTCCCTCACATCACTCGCCACTGTTCAAAATTGAGCCCGAGGGCTCAGTGACCCTGGGCGTTGAAGCGTCGGTCAGTGCACTACTGGATGTTATGGCGAAGTGACCCGTTCCAATCCCGTATGGGATGCGCCCACGCGGCTGATCCATTGGGCCTTTCCTGTTGGGGTCGGTCTTATGTGGTGGAGCGGTGAAACCGGGCGCATGCAAATCCACAGTTACGTGGCCTACGTGCTCATTACACTGGTCGTGACGCGCCTCATCTGGGGGTTTGTTGGGAGTTATCACAGTCGGTTTTCAAACTTTGTCGTCGGTCCAAGGAAAATCGCTCGCTATGTGACTCAGGGCGATGACGTGGTAGGGCACAATCCGCTCGGTGCGTTATCGACGGTTGCGCTGTTGCTTGTGCTTCTGGCGCAGGGCGTGTCTGGTCTTTTTTCGGTAGACGATGTCACGTTCGATGGTCCTTTGGCCTATGCCTTCGACGGTGTTTTGATCGACGCAGCGTCGGAGTGGCACGAGACTAACTGGGGGATTCTTCAGGGGCTCGTGGTGCTGCATGTGGCGGCAATTGCGTGGTACCAGTGGCGAAAGAAGCGTCCGATGATACAGACAATGTGGCGAGGTTCGTTTGCTGACCGAGTGGGGAAAGAGGCTCCCGTACATTTCACGCGAGCCGCTTTAATCGCGGTTATTACCGCGGTCGTACTGAGTGCTTTACTGTGGTGGGCCCCCGAAGCGCCAAGTTATTATTGACGCGCGCCGGTGCTGAGGCGCACTGCGCGCTCAGCGAGGCTTTTATGGTGCCAGTAGGTGCTAGTCGCTACTCGTAAAGGTAACCACGACTCTTGTAGTTGTCATGGCAGGCCTTGCAGGTTCCGCCCGTTTGCTTGAACTGAGCGATCGCAGCTGACTTGTCGCCAGAGTTGGCTGCAACAGCAAGTGCGGCCGCTTCGCGTCTAAAATTTGCAAGCTTTTCGGCAAAGTCATCCGGATTTTCCCAAATTGCAGGCTTGGCTCGCGTTTTCCCCTTGTCACTGCCTGGCGCAAATCCTCGCTCGACACTGACCTGAGATACGGCGGCGAGGTCGTCAGCCCATGCAGCGAATGTAGCGCCGTCCCATTCGATTTTTCCTTTTACCATGTCCCCCATGGGACCAAATGTCATTCCGACAATGGCGAAGAACGATTGTCTGAGTGATTGAAGCGGCTCACCCCGCTCTATGTGAGCGATGGCCGGTAGCGCGATGACGATCGATAATGACGCTGCCAATACAGCGTTGCGACTCGTGATTCTCATAAAACGTACTCCTAACAATGGGTAATTGAGCGCGTGACGCACAGGCGCCGTGTTGGATACAGTACGGCGTGCACGAACGGGCAGATTGCATCAGGAGTATTGCAGGTTTTCGCGTTCTGATGCGACCCTGTTACCCCACGGGTTGCTGCAGGACGAGAACGGCGTTAAACCGTGTGCTAAAAAACGATCGATTCACAGGAATGAGATGGACATGACCTTAAACCTTGATGCCTACTGGATGCCGTATACAGGCAACCGACAATTTAAAAAAGATCCCCGGATGATAGAGGCTGCGCAAGGGGTTTGGTTTACCGACGGGGATGGGCGTCAAGTGCTGGACGGCCATTCGGGACTTTGGACGTCTGGATTAGGCCATGCTCGGCCTGAAATTACGGAAGCCGTGCGGCGCCAAATGGAGCAGTTGGACTTTTGCCCTCCTTTTCAGTTTGGGCACCCTAAGGCGTTTGAGTTAGCGACCAAAATTGCCGGCTTAATGCCTGAGGGGCTCGATCATGTGTTCTACACAAATTCGGGTTCAGAATCGGCCGATACGTCATTAAAAATGGCGCGTGCGTATTGGCAGCTCAAAGGAGCGCTAAAAAAAACGCGCTTCATAGGGCGACAAAAAGGCTATCACGGCGTGAACTTTGGTGGTGTTGCTGTGGGCGGCATTCCCGCCAATAAGAAGCTTTTTGGTGAGGTGTTGGAGACTGATCATTTATCACACACCGTGCTGCCCCAGAACGCGTTTACACGCGGAATGCCAGAGCAGGGCGCGCACTTGGCAGACGAATTAGAGCTGTTTGTTGAGCGCTATGGTGCAGAGACCATTGCCGCGGTGATTGTCGAGCCCATGGGAGGTTCTGCAGGGGTGTTACCGCCGCCTGTGGGGTATTTGCAACGGTTGCGAGCGCTTTGTGACCAACATGACGTGCTGCTTATTTTTGATGAGGTCATCACCGGCTTTGGTCGCTGTGGTGCAATGACAGGCGCTGACGCCTTTGGTGTCGTGCCCGATATTTTGAATGTTGCCAAGCAATTGACGAATGGCGCCGTCCCCATGGGGGCTGTCATCGCCTCTTCTGAGATCCATGACACCTTCATGGCCAACGGTGGGCCTGATTACGTCCTTGAATTTGCCCACGGTTACACCTACTCGGCACACCCGGTCGCCTGTGCGGCAGGACTGGCGGCACTCGACATATTGGTCGATGAGAAACTTCCCGAACGAGTTGCGGCCGACGCCCCATTCTTCGAGGCGCTACTGCACGATCAACTGACCGACAAGCCCCACGTTTCTGACGTTCGTAACTACGGGTTTGCCGGTGCTATTACGCTGGCGGCGCGAGGTGATGAGCCCTTAAGACGGCCTTACGAAGTCGCCATGGCGATGTGGGAGCGGGGCGTGCTCGTCCGCTACGGCGGCGACACGATTCAAATGGCACCACACTTCGTGATGGAAAAGAAGCACATGGAGCAGATGGTCGGTACGTTGGCGGAGTGCTTAAAGGTGCTAAAATAGCATCGCGACACAACGCGGTGTCACGAAACCTGGTGAGAGGTCTGCATGCCCGACAATCAAAGCCTTAGCGTCTATACAGTCAATGCATTTACCGACAAGTCCTTCGGCGGTAACCCTGCCGCGGTGGTTCCGCTCACAGTTCCGCTGAGCGATAAGTTAATGCAGTCTATCGCCGCGCAGCACAACCTCAGCGAGACCGCTTTTCTCGAGCAACTGGGCCCGGATCACTATCGCCTGCGCTGGTTTACGCCCGTGAACGAGGTGCCACTGTGCGGTCATGCAACATTGGCCTCGGCCTTTGCGCTTTGTCATTCTGGGGCGTGGCAGAGTGAGCGACTGTGTTTTGAAACAGCCAGTGGTCAGCTTTGGGTTAGTCGTTGCGATACGACGTTCAGCATCGATTTTCCCGTGGTTCCCATGGTCAAAGTCCCTGTCTCTGACGCGCTTGAACGTGCGCTGGGTGTCAACATTTTGGGGGCCTACAGGCCGCAAGAAAATGCCTGGCAAATGGTGTGTGAAGTCGAAAATGAAGCCACTGTGCGCGCCTGCAGTCCAAACTTTGAAGCGCTCACCGCAGCTACAGATTTGGGGGTGAGTGTAACTGCTCGAGGGTCAACGACTCATTTTGTATCGCGCTTTTTCATACCGCAGATGGGTGTTAATGAGGACCCAGTCACGGGGTCTGCACATTGCCAGTTGTCGCCGTTTTGGGGCGACCGGCTGGGTCTGACACAGATGAGTGCGCTGCAGTTGTCAGAACGCGGTGGTGAGCTCGACTGCAAGCTCAAAGGCGACCGCGTTGTACTGTCAGGCCGGTGCGTCTTGTTTGCTGAGGGAAGGCTTTACCTTCCCGCTGACGTGTAGATTAGAGACGCGCTTTTTCAGCCGTAATCCAGAGATTCATGCGTGCTTCTAGGGCGTCGAGTGGAATAGCGCCAGCGCCCAAAAGTTGGTCGTGAAAGGCTCTGATGTCAAATCGATCGCCCAGTTCAGTCTCCGCTTGAGCGCGCAACTCCAGCATTTTTAACTGACCGATTTTGTAGGCGAGGGCTTGGCCGGGCCAACCAATATATCGATCAATTTCGTTAATGATGTCGGATTCTGTTTTGGCCGCGTTGTTCTTGAAGTAGTCGATCGCTTCTTGGCGGGACCAACCGAAGTAGTGGATGCCTGTATCGACGACGAGTCGAACGGCCCGCCACATGTCGTAAATGAGTTGGCCGTAACGCGAGTAGGGGTCTGTGTAGAGTCCCATGTCGTAACCCAACCGTTCGGAGTAAAGCCCCCAGCCCTCGATGAATGCGGTAACACTGCTGTTACGGCGAAACTCAGGCAAGCCCTCTATTTCTTGTGCAAGGGCGATTTGCAGGTGGTGTCCGGGGACGCTCTCGTGCACCGACAAGACCTCCATTTCGTACTTGGGGCGCACTTCGGGACGGTGCAAATTAACGTAGTACCAACCGGGTCGACTGCCGTCTAATGCGGGGCGCATGTAAAAGGCAGTTGTCGTATCTGGTGCGAGCTCCGGAGCAATGGGACGCACCCCGTACGGCATGCGTGGGAGTTTCCCGAACAGTTTCACCAGTTCCGGATCCAAGCGTTTGGACACCGCTTGATAGCCCTCTAACAGGGCCTCCGGTGTCTCGTAATAAAATTGAGGGTCAGTGCGCAGGAAATCATTAAATTCGCTGAGATCACCTTCAAACTCAACCTCGTCAATCACGTCCTGCATTTCGCCGCGAATACGGGCAACTTCGCCAAGGCCAATGTTATGAATTTGCTCGGGTGTCAGGTCGGTGGTCGTGAAGTGTCGGGCCAGCATGGCGTAGATCGCCTTGCCGCCCGGCAGTGACCCAATACCGGGCTGCTCACGCGAATTTGGCAAGTAGCGTTCTTCGATAAAGTCCTTGAACGCCGCGTAGGCCGGCGTCAGGGACCCGCTAATCACCGCGCGGGCCTTATTCTTAAGCCCTTGAGCAGTGTCGCTTTCAATGGTCTTGGGCATGTTCTCGAAAACACCCCAGAAGGGGCTGTCTTCAGGGTCGTCAACGATCAACGCATCGAGCTGATTAGGAATGCGTTCGATAATGATTCGGGCTTGAGTCCGCTCTGTCCGAACGCCTGACTCGAGGAGCGCTTGATACTGCTTGAGTTGCTCGGGCAGCTTCTCAAGGCGTGCGAGCCAGTCGAGGTAGTCGCGCTCAGTGCTCATCGGAAGTCGGTCGACCATTGTGTAACGATGTTGCGGTCCGCTGCGCATATTCAGCGCAATAAGGTGCAGACCACTCTCGAAAGACTCAAGATCCTCGTCGAGTGTGGTTGCTAGCATTCGTTGATTTAGCTGCGCAGAGGGACTCAGAGTTGAGGTGTCGATTCGGTTGAGGTCAGCGCGAAACGCCGCCGTTGCGGTATTCCTCTGCTGAAGTGCCTCAATGCTCAAGTCGGTCCAGCTCTGGTTTCCTGACATGTCGCCGTACTCGCGGCGGTACTCTGGGTACTGTTCGAGCACCCAGTCCCAGTGATTAGCAATGACCGCGTCGAGTGATTCGTCAGAGGCAGTAAGCGTTGTAGAGCACAGTGCAAAAAAAGCCGGCAAAACGAGCCGGCTTATTCGAAAGAGTGTCATAAAAGTCACCTTAATCACGCTTATTCACGACCCAAGATCGAACGAGCAACTAGCTCGCGCATAATCTCTGAAGTGCCGCCGTAAATGGTTTGAATTCGTGCGTCGACATAGAAGCGGGAAATCGGGTACTCGGTGGTGTAGCCATAGCCGCCGAAAAGTTGAAGGCACTGATCCGCCACATCGCACTGCATTTCGCAACTGGCAAGCTTGAGCATCGCGGCTTCTTCAGTACTGAGCTCGTCGGTTGCGTATTTGTTGGCACATTGCTCGTAGAAGGCACGATTGACCGCCACTTGGGTTTTGACGTCTGCAAGCTTAAAGCGGGTGTTTTGGAACTGACCGACCTTTTTGCCAAAGGCCTCGCGTTCTTTGACGTAGTCGATGGTGATGTCCAGTGCCCCCTCAGACGCGGCGACGGCCTGTGCGGCAATGCCCAATCGCTCTCGCGGCAACTCGTCCATGAGAATGGCAAACCCTTTATTCACCTCGCCAAGTAATGCATCGGCTGGCAGTCGAACATCGGTAAAGAACAAAAGTGCCGTATCTGATGTGTGTTGACCAATTTTCTCGATCTTCTTGGACTTTTCAAAGCCGGGTGCGTGTGCATCCACCAAAAACAGTGAGGTTCCTTTCGCACCTTTTCCGGGATCAGTGATCGCCGCGACGATCACGAGATCGGCGTGTATGCCATTGGTGATGAAGATTTTCGACCCATTCAAAACCCATTCGTCGCCGTCACGTACTGCACTGGTTCGAATGCCCTGAACGTTTGAGCCAGCACCGGGCTCCGTCATTGCAAGTGCGCCAACCACCTCACCCGTCACCATACGTGGTAACCAATGTGTCTTCTGCGTTTCGGTGCCATGGCGGCTCAAATAGGGCGCAATAATGTTGGAGTGAATCCCATAACCCGAGGCAAATCCCCCAAAGCCCATACGGGAAAGTTCTTCGATCATTGCCAGCGTCACGTGTGGGACAGTCCCCGCGCCACCATACGCCTCATCAACGTCCGGGCAGAGCAGTCCCGCCTGGCCGAGCGTATTCCAAAGCTCACGAGGCACCATGTGATTATTTTCCCACTCTTCGTAGAACGGTGAAATTTCTTTTTCGAAGGCGCGTCGTGCCATATCACGAAAGAGTGTCAGTTCGTCTAAATCTACTGCTTGATTCACGCTAGAAGCCTCAGTATGTTCGTGGACCCTAAGTATGAATCAAACCTGGACGTGGCACCAACTTGAGACAGGAGAATGTCGGTCATGTACGACGCTGAGCCAACCACGACGCATGCAGCAATGGCATCGCCCTGGTTGTCAGAGTCGGCTTTTGTGTCCGCGCTCAACGCGGTCCATGACCGTGGTTACGTGATTATCGAAAACGCAATGTCACTTGAGGATTGTCGGCAGTACCGCGATGAGCTCGAGCGTCACATGGCACAGTCGCCTCGCGGCCGGAACGTGTTTGAGGGGACCAGTAGTCACAGGCTTTACGCACTGCTTGCCAAGTCAGAGACCTTTGCCGCGATGATTGAGCACCCGCTGGCACTGGCCTTCGCCGAGCATTTTTTAGGTGAAAGCTGTCTGCTGTCGGCGTGCCTGTCAATCAATCTTCATCCCGGGGAATCGGTTCAGCCCTGGCACACCGATGACGCCCATATTGGGGTTGCACATCCGCACGAGATTTTCGGTGTTTCTGTATTTTGGGCGCTCGATGAGACGACTGTGTTAAATGGTGCAACGGAGGTACTGCCGTACAGTCACCGTTGGGCAGATAGTGAGCTGCAAGGGATGCTGCAAGGGATGCTGCAAGACGAACACTTCACACAGACTGAGACTGTAGGCGAGGACAGTCATGGCGCGCTGGATTCAGTCCACGCCGCAATGCCTGCGGGATCTATTATGATCATGAGAAGCGACGTGTGGCATCGCGGTGGTGCCAATAGGAGTGAGACTGATCGTTTGATTGTCACCCCCCAGTACTGTGCAGGATGGGCCCGACAGCTTGAGAACATGTTGCTGGCGGTACCGGCTGAGCGTGCGCGGGTTTTGCCAAAGAGAACCCAAGAGTTGCTGGGTTATTCTATTCACACACCATTTATGGGTTATGTCGATGGGATGCATCCGAGCCGCGTTCTGAAGTAGAGTTCATTTATTAACACTGACTAACGTCTAAATCGTTTTAAGACTGGAGAACAATAATGCGTGATTACACTAAATTTTATATCAATGGCGCCTGGGTTGAACCTCAGACCAGCAACACACTTGCGGTTGAGAACCCCGCGATACTGGAGTCCTGCGCAACAATTTCGATCGGTAACGAGGCCGATGTCGACACCGCGGTCGCAGCAGCCAAGGCAGCCTTTGAAACGTTCAGCCAAACGTCAGTAGAGGAGCGCGCCGCGCTACTGGACAAAATTGCTGAATGTTACGTGGCACGTATTGGTGACATCGCCGAAGCTATTCGTGAAGAAATGGGTGCGCCCATTTCTTTGGCGTCGACGGCTCAGGCGTATGCCGGGCTCGCGCACATCACTGAGGCGGCAAAGATCCTGCGCAACTTCGCATTCTCTGAAGACCTAGGCGCACACCGCGTGGTGAAAGAACCGATTGGCGTTTGTGGTTTGATTACACCGTGGAACTGGCCGATGAATCAGGTGACCTGTAAGGTCGCGCCGGCGCTTGCTGTCGGTTGCACAATGGTGCTTAAGCCCAGCGAAGTGGCCCCTCTGTCATCGTATATCTTTGCTGAAATCATGCACGAAGCCGGCGTTCCTGCGGGCGTTTTCAACATGGTGAATGGCGACGGTCCTGGTGTAGGGACGGCATTGTCCAAGCACCCTGACGTTGACATGATGTCGTTTACGGGATCGACTCGGGCCGGGTCTTTGGTGGCACAGAACGCGGCACCGACTGTGAAGCGTGTGACGCAAGAACTGGGCGGAAAGTCTCCGAACATTATTTTGAACGACGCCGATCTCGAAGCGGCCGTGACGCGCGGCGTATTACACATGTACAACAACACCGGGCAGTCGTGTAACGCGCCGTCTCGAATGTTGGTTCCGCGTGACCGTTTGGCCGAAGCTGAGCAAATTGCGGCCGCAGTCTCTCAGTCCATTGTCGTGGGTGATACGGCCAGTCAGGACACCAACATGGGACCCGTCGTCTCCAAAGTACAGTGGGACAAAATTCAGGGGCTGATACAGCAAGGTATCGATGAGGGCGCGAAGCTGGTTTGTGGCGGCACCGGCCTTCCCGACGGCGTCGAGACAGGGCACTACGTGCGGCCTACCGTATTCTCTGAAGCGAATAACGATATGGTTATTTCACGTGAAGAAATTTTTGGTCCCGTGTTGACGATGATTCCCTACGACAGTGAGGAGGAGGCCATTCGTATTGCCAACGATACGCCTTACGGTCTTGCCGGCTATGTTCAAAGTGGTGACATGGATCATGCGCGGCTCGTGGCGGCAAAGATCCGCGCAGGTAACATTCACATTAACGGTGCAAGTGGTGGTGCCGATATTCCGTTCGGTGGCTACAAGCAGTCGGGCAACGGGCGCGAGTGGGGTTCTCACGGGTTTACTGATTACCTGGAGATCAAGGCTATCGAAGGCTACTCGGCGGCGTAAGCTGACGCACTGAGTGATCCTGGAGGGCGTGGTGTGACTGATGTAATTTTAGCAATTGATCAGGGCACCACCGGCTCTACGATCGCGCTTATGGACACAACAGGTCACCTCGTGGCCTCGGTGAACCATGAGTTCCCTCAGATTTTTCCCGAGCCAGGTTGGGTTGAGCACAACACAGAAAGTATTTGGCAGTCGATTCTCAAAGGTATAGCGGCGATCTTTGCTGATGGCGCTTATAAGCCTGGCAACGTCGCGGCCATTGGCATCACCAACCAGCGCGAGACGGCGGTGCTGTGGGACGCCCAGACGGGAGAGGCTCTGCACAATGCCATTGTTTGGCAGTGCCGACGCACCACAGGCGCCTGTGAGGATCTGAAAGCGGCCGGCCATGAGGCGTTAATTCGAGACCGCAGCGGATTGGTCCTTGATCCCTACTTTTCGGCAACAAAGTTCAAGTGGCTCTTGGATAATGCCCCGGGCGCACAGCAGTTGTTGGCACAGGGGAGGCTCCGTGCCGGGACAATCGACGCCTATCTGATGTGGCGTTTAAGCAACGGCAAGGTTCACAAGACCGACGTTTCGAACGCGTCGCGGACCTCACTAATGGCCCTCAACACCCTGGATTGGGACGATGAGTTACTGTCGCTTTTTGGTGTGCCGCGGGAGATTCTCCCTGAAATTTGTCCATCCAGCGGCCGACTTGCCGTTACTGAGGCTGTCCCGGGCCTACCGGATGGCCTGCCGGTTTCGGGTGTCGCCGGTGATCAGCAGTCGGCGCTGTTCGGACAGGCTTGTTTTGAGCCTGGAGACGCCAAGTGCACGTTTGGAACGGGGTCGTTTATCCTCATGAATGCAGGCGATTCGCCGGTGCGCTCTGGTAGCGGGTTGCTCAGCACCCTTGCCTGGCAGTTAGAAGGACAATCACCTGTATATGCGCTCGAGGGTGGTGCATTTGTCTGCGGTGCAGCCGTGCAGTGGCTGCGTGATCAGCTCGGTATTATTGAGCACGCGGCGGACATCGAAGCGCTCGCTGCAAGTGTTGAGGACGCCGGCGGTGTCGAATTTGTGCCGGCCTTAACGGGTTTAGGCGCCCCTTATTGGGCACCCGAGGCGCGTGGCACACTCACTGGACTCACGCGAGGCTCTGGTAGAGGTGAAATTGCGCGTGCCACCTTGGACGCGATGGCGATGCAGAATGTCGATATTTTGGTAGCCATGGAAGCAGATATTGGCCGAGCGATGACTTCATTGCGTGTCGATGGCGGTGCGGCGATCAACAATCTGCTCATGCAACTGCAAGCTGATTATTTAGATCGTCCAATCATGCGACCTGAGGTCATTGAGACGACAGTCGCAGGGGCCTGCTTCCTTGCCGGTCTTGGTGAGGGCGTGTGGGCGAGTCTCAGTGACGTCTCGCAGGTCTGGCGCTCAGACAGGGAGTTTTCGGTGACGTTGCCCGACGAGGCGCGTCAACGTCGACGAGCCCTTTGGCACAGTGCCGTTGCAAAGACACTTCACCAATAGTGCAGGCTCTCGTTTTGAGCGTCTCTAACGTGCCCGCCGCGTGCCTTCGTGGGCGACATCGGTGGCGCCAAGAGAAGCCTGATAGCCTCGCGCTGCTGCGCGGAGAGTGTGTCGTGCGCCAACGTTGCGAGCGTTGCGGTAAAACGCGCAATAAAGCGCGTTAACAGAGGCGTCAGCTGACACTGCCCCCGAGTCTCATTCAATACTGTGGCCGTAGTTTGGCTTGATCGCCAAGGACAAAACCAACCCCACCGTGTACTATTTTGTTGATGCCAAAGTGCGCGAGAATCATCGTCATTGAGTGACTGATTAATAAGCTAGGGGGATCGCCATGACATCCATGTTATACCCGACAACAAACCCATCTGCGGCGGAGCAAATGGTCGTTGCGCGCGGAGAAGGACCTTATATTTTCGATCGCGCGGGCAAGCGTTATCTGGAAGGTATGGCGGGTCTGTGGTGCACCTCCCTGGGTTACGGGAACGAAGAAATTATTGAAGTGGCGACGCGACAAATGCGCGAGCTCAGCTTCAGTCACATGTTTGGTGGTAAGACACACGACAGTGCGATGATGCTGGCGGACAAGCTTGCGTCCATGGTGCCGTTAAAAAATGCACGGGTGTTTCTGGGTAACAGTGGTTCGGACGCCAACGACACCTTGGTGAAGCTCATTAGGTACCGGGCGACAGCAATGGGTCAGCCAGAGCGCACAAAAATCATTGCCCGCGATAAGGGGTATCACGGTGTCACGGTGGCTTCCGCCTCGTTGACCGGCCTGCCTGCGAACCATAACCACTTTCAGTTGCCGTTCGACGCACTCGGTGTGATTCGAGCCGGTTCACCTCATTTTTATCGTTCAGCGACGCCCGGCGAGAGCGAGGCCGATTTTGTGTCGCGACGCGCTCGGGAGTTGGAGGCACAAATCGTAGAAGCTGGGCCCGACACGGTTGCGGCAATGATTGCCGAGCCAGTGTCTGGTGCCGGTGGTGTGCTGATTCCGCCTCCGGGTTATTACGCCGCGATTCAAGCGGTCCTCGACAAGTACGGTATCGCCTTGTGGGATGACGAGGTTATTTGTGGGTTTGGCCGCTTGGGCGAGGACTTCGGCGCAAATGCCATGGGAATGCAGCCTGAAATGATGGTGTTTGCCAAGGCGCTGAGCTCGGCCTATGTGCCTGTCAGCGCGGCTGTTATTAGCGGGGAATTTGCTGAGGCCGTCGAAAGTGCGGCGTCTGATATGGGCGTCTTTGGCCACGGTTACACGTACAGTGGTCACCCCTTGGGCTGCGCTGTTGCGCACAAGGTGTTGGAGATTTACGAGCGTGATCACGTGTTTGATCATGCCGCGAGTGTGGGTGACTATCTGCAGCAGTGCCTGTCTCGCTTTGTGGATCATCCTTTAGTGGGTGAAGTCTCCGGGAAGGGGATGATCGCGGCGCTAGAACTTGTTGCTAATAAGAGCACGGGACAGCCTTTTGAGGGTATGGCTGTCGGTCAATACTGTGCCAAAGCGGCCGAGGCTGCGGGGCTCATTATTCGGCCGTTGGGTGGTAATCGCGTCGCTCTCTGTCCGCCGCTGATTTTGCAGCGAGAGCATGTGGACGAGCTGATAGACAAACTCACGATCGCCGTAGACGCCACCTTGGATTTTGCCAAGCGAGAGAATTTGCTGGTTTAGTTGGGTTTATAGCCACCGTGAAAATACTTCATATTGAGGCGGGGCGTTACCTCTACGGTGGCGCGCAGCAAGTCGTCTGGCTCACCCGTGGGTTGGCGCTACGCGGTGTGCAAAACGTCCTCGTTTGCCCCAATGGATCGGAAATAGCCGGCGCTGCCGCGGACACCGTTCGCGTGAGAATGGTCACAATGAAAGGTGACCTGGATCTCCGGCTTGTGAGCCGTCTCACGAAAATCATCAGAGAAGAAAAGCCCGATTTGATTCACATACACAGCCGTCGCGGTGCCGATGTTTTCGGCGGAATCGCCGCGTCTTGGATGGGCGTGCCGTGTGTTTTATCGCGGCGGGTCGATAATCGAGAACCCCGGTGGAGTGTGCCCCTTAAGTACCGGCTGTACGACAAGGTGATCGTAATTTCTGAGGCGATAGGTCGCGTGTTGCGCGCCTGTGGCGTACCCGCTGATAAAGTAACTTCAGTGCGCAGCGCGGTTGATGCGGCGTTTTATGATTGTCCGGCTGATAAAGGCTGGTTTCAGGGCGAGTTTAAATTGCCGTCTGATGAGATGACGCTCGGCGTTATTGCGCAACTCATTCCGCGAAAAGGTCACCGCTATCTGTTGGACGTCCTGCCGGATCTTCTCAGGCGTTTCCCAAGACTCAACGTCCTTATTTTTGGACAAGGGCCCTTGAGTGAGGCACTTGAAGCGCGTGTTGCGAGTGCGGAGTTTGGCGGTCGGGTTAAGATGGTCGGGTTTCGCGATGACTTGCGACGGGTGCTCCCAAACCTCTATGCCATAGTGCATCCGGCTGAGCGTGAGGGACTGGGCGTGGCGCTCTTGCAAGCCTCGGCCAGCTCGGTGCCGGTGATCGCCGCAAGGGCGGGCGGTATTCCCGAAATTGTCAGAGACGGCAACAATGGATTGACGTTTGACGTGGGTGATCGTGTCGCGCTTAAGACTCATCTCGAGCAGATATTATTGGATAGCCGGCTGCGGGATCAGCTGGGTGAGGGCGGAAGGTCGCTCGCAGATAACGAGTTTTCGATTGAGGCCATGGTTGACGGTAATTACCAGGTGTACCAAGAACTGCTTCGTCGTTAGTCTCTCGTGCCCCGTGTTCGGAGTCCGTGTTTTTTCATCAGCCCTCGAATTTGGTCGTAACTCAGGCCAAGACGCTCTGCGGCCTGTTTTTGGCGGTGTCCGGTCTGTGCGAGTGCCAGACGGAGCCACTGGCTTTCCTGTTGATCAAGTGCCGCCCGCAAGTCATTTGGAATGCTCACGTCGCTCGGCGTTGGGGCGGTTTCGGGCTCAGGCCCTGTCTTGGGCATTAATGTGGGGGGGGCGTGGTCGTTAAAGGGATCAATAATGAGTCTGGCGAGTGGTTCGCTGTCGTCGCCTTGTCGGTGTAATGAGCGTTCGATCGCATTTTTAAGCTCCCTCACGTTGCCAGGCCAAGCATGCTCAAAGAGATGTTGAAGCGCGTCGGTGGACAATCCCGGGAAGTGGTTCCACCCTGATTCCGCCGCAAATTTCATCGCAAAGTGTTCGGCGAGCAGTTGCAAATCAGCCCCCCGGTTGCGAAGAGCAGGCATCGTCACAACGTCGAACGTCAGCCGGTCTAAGAGATCCCATCTAAACGCTCCCCGACTTGCTAGCTCAGGAAGATTCGCGTTCGTTGCGGCGACAATACGAACGTCAACAGAGCGTGTTTCGTTACCCCCAAGGCGCTCAAGTTCACCGTACTCAATGACACGTAATAGCTTTTCTTGCAGAGCAGTGGGCATGGTGCCCACCTCGTCGAGAAAAAGTGTCCCGGTATGGGCACGTTCGAATCGTCCGGCGTGACTTTTCCTTGCGCCCGTAAACGCACCGGGCTCATACCCAAACAGTTCACTGTCCAGCAGCGACTCAGGCAGTGAGGCGCAGTTCAGTTTTATGAAGGGCGCTTGCCAGCGTGAAGATAGAAAGTGCAGGCGACTGGCCGCAATCTCTTTGCCGGTTCCGCGCTCGCCAGTCACGAGTACGGGTCGGTCAATAGTGGCCAGACTGGACAGGTGATCTAAGGCTTCATTTAGCAGGGGGCTTTCACCAATGACGGCTTGCATCGAATTCATGAGAAACCTTTAAGGGTTATAAATACTCTTTAACGGTAAAATTTACCCTATTGTTAAGGTAATAAAAACCTATTAAGGCAATTGAATGCATTAAACTTGCTTAAGTTTTGCGCTAAGCACCTGATTTCACGCCTTTTTTTGATTTTGGTGCGGCGCTAGCTAAGCCATGGGTGAACTAAATGGCATGAATAGGAAGGGGACCATGGGTATTTTTTCAAGACTGTCGGACATTGTTAATTCAAACCTCAACGCGATGTGTGACAGCGCTGAGGATCCTGAAAAGATGATTCGGCTGATCATTCAAGAAATGGAGGACACGCTGGTGGAGGTTCGCTCGGCGTCGGCTCGAATTCTGGCCGACAAAAAGACCCAAGAGCGGAGGCTACGCGGTCTTGAGGAGCAGTCGAATGTTTGGGCCGAAAAAGCCAAACTGGCGCTGTCCAAAGAGCGCGACGATCTCGCGCGAGCGGCGTTGCATGAAAAGCGATTGCTTGACGCCGATGCGATCGCCTTGTCTTCTGAGCTGACGCAGGCCGGGAGTCATATAGAGCAATTACACGAAGAGGTTGGGCTCTTGCAAATGAAGTTGGATGACGCCAGAGCCAAGCGTAAGGCCATACTGATGCGAGCCGACTCGATAAAAAATCGAGCGAAAACGCAACGCCAGATTCACCTCAATAGCCTTGATGATGCGTTTGATAAGTTTGAGCGCTTTGAGCGACGTGTTGACGGTTTGGAAGGGGAGTTGGACGCGATGGCGCTCGGTCGCGAGAAGACAGGGCTTGCAGCCGAGATCGACGCCCTAGCGTCAGATGATGCGCTAAACGACGAGTTAGAAGCGTTAAGACAGTCTATGAAAACTGAGGACGTGGCGTCATCGAATCAACAATAAACAGCGAGATTAACAGAGGGACGACGTTTGCTCGAGACACAGTCCTGACCACAGCGTTGTTTAGGAGGGAGTAGAATATGGAAGGAATTTTGGCGCTTGGTACGCCCTATGTCTTATGTCTGACAACCGTGTTGCTCCTGCTCATTATCTACAGCACACGACAGAAAGCCCTAGAAAAGCGGCTCGATGCGCTTGTTCAAATGTCTCGAATCTCCGGTGAGGTCCAAGGCGTTGAGGAAATCAGTGGGCCGCTGGCGTTCGCGCGGTCAACCGGGGGACTGCGGCGTTGGGGCATCATTTTAACAATGACCGCAATCGGTTTGGGAATTGCTGGTATGTTTAGTGGTCATGCTCCTTCAGTGACGGTGGCCATAATCGCCGAGGCACTGGGACTTGGTCTTTATTTAGCTGCGGTATGGCCTGCACAGTCCGTTGTCGATGCTGAAGCGACTGCGAACTAAGTCAAACCACGTTAATGCTCTAGTTGGAGAGATTTGTGAGCTTTTTAGAATTTATGTTTGTCCCTATGATCTTGCTGCTCACCGTAGTTGCACCGGTCTGGATTACGCTGCATTACCGCAGCCTCAATAAATCGAGTCGAGCACTGAGCGACGATGACCGCCATGCGCTAGAAGCGATGCTCGAGTCAGTCGATCGCATGTCCGACCGTATTAATAATTTAGAAGCCATTTTGGATGCCGATCATCCCAACTGGCGTAATGACAAGGAAAGCTAATCATGAGTAGACGCAGCCGTAATCGGTACCGAGACTTTGATCAAGGCCGCAAAAATGGCTGGGGTATCGGTTTGTATCGACACCCCTCAGACAGCTGGCTGGGTGGCGTGTGTGCAGGTCTTGCAGACTACTGGGACGTACCGACCTGGGTGACGCGTTTGTCTGTCTTTGCACTTTTTTTGTTCACCGGCTTTGCCGCATTTTGGTTCTATGTCGCAGCGTGGATTCTCATCAGCAAGCGTTCATCTCGATGGGATGATGACGCCTTTGAGGAGGACGTGATTCGGGACTACGACGAGGATCGCCATGAGTACCGTCGGCGCACCGCATTTCGCTATTCTGAGCCGCCAACTACGCGTATGAACAAGGCTCAAGATCGCATACGCGAAGCCGAGCGGAAGGTGGCGGCGATGGAACGATACGTGACCTCAAGTCGCTACGATCTCGACAAGGAATTTTCCAAGCTCTGATGGCGGCAAAGACCTACAAAGACGATTGATCGGCCTCTCGTCTGGCGGTTGAGGCTGACGAGAGACCCATCACCGTGGCCGTCAGTCCCATTGCGCGCACTGTGAAGACCATTACCGGTGACGCCTGTGGACACAACGCCGGTAAAAGGCGTCCAGAGCGTGTCAGGTGCAACTCGGACGTCTAGGGTGAAAGAGGTCTGATCAAATGCTTTCCGGGGTAGCGACCTTCGACTTGATGGCCATTTTGTACGACGAGTCGTCCGCCCACTAAAACATGAGCGATGCCGTCTGAGGGCTGATAAGGGTCGCCGTACTGGGCTTTCGCGGCGATGCGCGCAGCACTGAAGATGACCAGATCGGCATCTGCGCCTTCTTGAACTCGGCCTTTAGACTCGAAGTCTTTGGAGGCCAGGGCGAGCCATTGAGCGGGGAGTAGCGTAATGCGTCGAAGTCCCTCCATGAGTGTCATAACCCCAAGGTCTCTGACGTATCGACCGAGAAAATGCGCATAGGTGCCGGCAATGTTGGGATTGGTCTTGACCTCGAGATCGAAGGCGGGAAGCGCATCGGTCGATACCATCATTCCTGGCCACGCTAAGGCCTCGAGTAGCCATTCCTCTTTGACGTAGTGGTGATTAATTGAGCTGGCGGGGAAGTCCGTTTGATAACGCAAGAAGCGCTCTTCATCCAGCCACTCCCCGGTCGGAACCCATTGAACGTCCTCGTAATCAATGTCAAAAATCGCACGCCAGTCACGGTTGACGAATACGTCGGCGGCAATCGACGTGCCGCCGGCCAAATAGGACAGTGTCTCGGTCGTTATTCGTGCGCCGCGCAGATTCGCCGCGTCGATTTTGGCAAGCCACTGTCCAATTCCCCCCATCGCAGAATGCGTAATGTGACAAATGAGCGTAGCGGTGCCATGCGCCTCGGCCAGTGCAATGACTTCATCGAGACCGGTTGAGTCGCCAGGCATTCCGCGCCGGACGTGAATAAAGACAGGCTTGTCGTAGTCGGCGGCCGTCTTGAAGATCATGCTGAGCTCCGCTTCACTGACCGCGTCCGTCATGTAATCGAGTAAGACCCCGATACCCAGACCGCCCATTGCAAGACCTTGCTCCAAGTGCTGCTTCATTTCAGTTATTTGTGCGGCTGTTGCCTGATCTCGCCACATACGGCCCGACAAAGACATGAAACCGCGCTTAGAAAAGAAATAACTTTGGTCTGAGTCATCCATGACTCGACCGCGAATGGCGAAGTGACCGACCGATGAACCGTAATTGAGTTGTGCGCCTCCCGCGAACTGGTAGCCGTACTCTGTGGGCGGGTACGAACCGGCCTCCAAGTCGAGTTGCGTGGTTATGCCGTCGAGCACGTTCAAGTGCTCGCCCAGTCGTGTCGGTGTGTGAGAGTGAATGTCGATGAACCCGGGAGCAACGACCATGCCCGAGGCGTCGATTTGGAGTTTGCCTGTTAACGGCGTGTTGCTGATGCGCGTAATTTTCCCGTGTCTAATTCCGACATCAGCAATTTCATCGCGCTGCGTCTCCGGATCCATGACCCGACCGCCCGAAATGACCGTATCGAAAGTTTCAGGGGAATCCGCTTTGGCGTGGACGCCCAAGCCCCACACGGTGGAAAAGAGTACAATGAGCAACAGTCGGGTGGTCTTGGGCATGGGCCTATACACCCCGCAGGGTTCCTGAGTCAGCAAACTATTTTTGGCGTCACCTCATTGGATCATAGCCACTGGGTTGACGTTTGTCTTGGAGTAATGAAGTGCAGTCTTTGTCGGTTTTTAGTGATTCATCGGACCGCGGTGAAGCGATTACTTTTCTGCATGCGAACGGGTTTCCACCCGCGACGTACGACTCTTTTTTGGGTCATATTCGTGACCTCGGACGTATTGATACGCTCGAACACCGTCCGCTGTGGCAGGCCAAAGCGCCAACGTTCTTGGACTGGAAAGTTTACGCATCAGACGCGATTGATACGCTTCGGCGCGAGGGACGTGGACCGGTTTGGCTGGTGGGTCACTCGATGGGCGGTGCGATTAGCGTATTGATCGCAAGTAAGGCACCTGAGTTGGTGAAAGGGATTGTGGCGCTTGACCCGGTCACTATTAACGCGCCGTTTCTGACTTTTTCGAAACTCGCGTTTAGGCTCTGGCCGAACAAGCCGAAAATGATTAAAGGTGCTTTGGGACGGCCACATCACTTCGAGAGCCACGATGCTGCGTTCACGTTCTACCGCACTAAGCGCGCGTTTGCGGCCATTGCCGACAAAGAACTAATGGATTTCGTGCTGGCCGCTCACGCCGCCTCAGACGAGGGTGTGTCGCTGCGTTATTCGGGTGCTTGGGAAGCCTGTGTCTATCGCTCGCCCCCTAACCTTTGGCGAAAAATAGAGAAGCTTAAAGTGCCTCTTCACGTGGTCGGCGGGACAAGTTCCTACGTCATAACGCCCAGCGTGGCTGATCGTTTGAAGTCGATTGCGCGTGTGGACTTCCACGCCCTCGAGGCGGGGCACCTTTTACCCTTGGAAAAACCCTCTGAAACCGCCGCTTTAGTTCGTCAATTTATTACGGAGCAGTGATAGGCTTGGAAGCCGCAGTGACGGGTAGGTGAGCTGGTTTGCGATGCTGGTCCTTTGGAGCGTTCGATGAATAACCCGATTGATGGAAGACTTGCTGATCTTGACGAACGGCTGTTTATGCCCCGCGAGCTCAGCTGGCTGTCGTTTAATGCGCGCGTCCTGCAAGAAGCAGCCGATGAGAATGTGCCGATTATTCAGCGTCTTCGATACTTGGGGATTTTTTCGAGCAACCTCGATGAGTTTTTTCGTGTCCGCGTCGCCGAAATCAGGCGGTTAATTGTTGTGTCCTCAGGCGGTAAGCGACAACGTGCCAAAGACCTTTTAGAAACGATTCAGCAGCAGGTCAGTCATTTGCAGCGAGAGTTCGACACGATTCAAACGCGTGTGATGGCGGCGTTGGAAAAACGGCACATCTACATCGTTGACGAGAGCGCTTTAAATAAAAATCAGCTGTCATTTGTCGAGGAGTATTTTGCAGCGCAGGTGCTCCCGGCGCTCGAACCCATTTTGCTGACTGACGAATTGGCTATTCCCGCACTGGCCGATGAGTCACTGTATCTCGCCGTCGATTTAAAAACCGCTGAAGGCGATCAGTATGCCGTGATGGAAGTGCCCTCCGATGTGCTCGGTCGGTTTGTGGCTATTCCCAAGGGTAAAGACCCGCAAGGTAAAGTTTACATCTTGCTCGACGACGTCATACGCGCCTGCCTTCCTAGGGCATTTCGCGGTGTGTTCGACATTCAGTCGGCAGACGCATACTGCTTCAAGTTCTCGCGTGATGCAGAACTGGAAATTGAGGCTTCTATTAACGAGAGTCTTATTGAAAAAATGGCTTCAAGCCTCCGTCAACGGCGTAAGGCAGACGCCGTTCGCTTTGTTTATGACGCGACCATGCCAGAGCCACTGCTTGAGCACCTTCGAAAAAGGCTTGGGTTTGGTCGCTATGACAGTCTCATTCCGGGTGGTCGTTACCACAACTCGAAAGACTATATTGGCTTCCCCAATGCAGGGCCTAAGTACTTAGAATTTAAGACTCAGACCCCCATTCGTATTCCTGAGCTTGATGTGGTCGACAACATCTTCACTGCCTTGCGGGAAAAGGATTACTTACTCTATTACCCGTATCACCCTTTTGATTACGTTGTGGATGTATTGAAAACTGCGGCCATCGATCCGTCGGTCACCGCCATTAAGATTTGCCTGTATCGCGTGGCCAGTAACTCGCAGATTGTCGACGCACTGATTAATGCGCAGTACAACGGAAAGCGAGTACGTGTGGTGGTTGAGCTTGCCGCGCGGTTTGATGAGCAGGCCAATATTGCTTGGTCGGAGCGACTCACCGAGGCGGGTATTGAGGTTATTTTTGGGATTCCAGGTTTAAAGGTGCACAGCAAGCTGTTTCTCATTGACCGGATGGAGCAGGGCAAACTTGTTCGTTACAGCCATATTGGGACAGGTAATTTCAACGAAAAAACCGCCCGCCTGTACACGGACTTTACGTTACTGACGTCAGACCCGGTGATTTGTGAAGACGTCAACCAAGTGTTTGATTTTTTGAAATACAACTATCGTCGTCCAGATTACAAGCAGCTCCTGGTATCACCGCACACGTCACGGACCGGCATCATGGAGCTGATTGACGGTGAAATTAAAAACGCTCGGGAAGGGTTTCGAGCGCAACTGTTTTTCAAGTGCAACAACGTGGTCGATAAGCAGCTGACGCTCAAACTGTACGAGGCGAGTCAGGCCGGTGTTGAAATTCGACTGGTTATTCGCGGGATGTGCTCGCTTTTGCCGGGGGTGAGTGGTATTTCCGAAAACATTCAAGCGATCAGTATCGTCGACCGTTACCTTGAGCACCCGCGAGTCTACGTGGCGCACAACCGGGGCGTACCGAAATACTTCATTGGCTCTGCTGACTTAATGACGCGAAACATTGATTCTCGAGTGGAAGTTATTTGTCCTGTCACCGACGAGGCCGCGCAAACGCTGCTTCAAGACGTGCTTGATCAACAATGGAATGACAACAGTAAGGCGAGGGTGATCGACTCAAAGCAGGGGAACGAGATGGTCGCATCTTCAGGGCGCGCAACACTCGTGAGGTCTCAAGAAACGATTCATCGCTACCTTCAGACGGGCAAAGCGCCGCGTATGCCGAAGTCTTCGATGCGCACCCCCTCCGTTCGGCGGCGGCGGCGATGAGGAGTTACTGGCTCGCGGTTATCTCAAGTCGTCCGTTCTGACATTGAAGAAAGGCCGCGTCGTGCCCTCGTTCTCGAGCATCAAAAACTCACTGCCATCAGGATTGGACAGCACGACTTCAATGGGCTGAAACAGTGGGCGTCTGACGAATTTAACAAACCAGCCAAATTGTTGCTTCTGGTTGAGTGCGATTCTTTGCTCATGAGTGATGAGACTGTGGAAGTCGTCCGGAATAGGGGGCATGCGACTGCGGCGCTCTGCAACGCTTTGCGTCTCTTGCGTCTTAATGTGCTCAAATGCGTTCATAACGTTACTGCTGCTCCCATTCCCGTTGCCATCATAACAAGGTTGAGTGCCAGACCAAGCCCATTGATGGCTAAAGCGAGAAATGAGTCACACATTGCGCGTGAACCATGCACTAATCGGTCACATGAGCCAGTTTTGGAGGGACTCCTGATTCCTCAAGACCAGCTGTTGTGCGCGAGGATCGTCGAGCAGTGGACCGGTATTGACGTTGAGTAACTGCAGTAAGTAGGGCGCAAGCTTCGCCCGCGTCGTGAGTAACAGTCGTCCGTTTTCCATGTTGTAGTCGTGTGCGATGACCTCGCGTTGGTCGACTCGTAATCGCGGGTCGGGCTCGACTTGCAGTGTCACGCGCTGTTGCCAGTCGTTATCTTCGGACGCATTGCGTTCACTGCTGTCCATGAGATCTGCTTCACCGCGAAAGCGACTCAGTACAAAATCGCGAAAATCTTGATTTTTTTCACACCAGGCGCGCACGTGCCAGCGGTAACCTGTCCATACCAATGTATGAGGGACGACGATGCGACCTTCGCGATCAGGGTTGTTGAGAGAGACGTAGTCAACGTCGATGCGACGACAGTCTGTTATTGCCTGAATGATCGGTCGCAATAAGCTCGGCGGAAGTTCACGTGAGGGTGCACTGACAACCTCAACAGCGGCTGCGGCTACGGGCAGGTGCCCCAAAATGCGTTGAACGTCACTTTGTTGGGCGGCCAGTTGTAAATACTCTGAGGCCAGCCCTTGGGTCAAAATAGGTTTGAAATTTGAAGAGGGCAGGTAGTGCTTTGCGGTTGCGTCATAGATCAGGTCACCCTGCGTAAGCGCGCGCCGATAGCTGCTGAGGTCTTTATTGGCCTGTTGTCTTCCAATGCCAAACGTTTCACAGAGCTGTCGGGTGGTCAGCTTTCCTTCCCACAGGGCAATGAGCTCGATGTACCGATAGCGCAGGATCTGCTCCCAGCGCTGATTGGTGTGGCTACTGATTAAGTGCTCAGACATGCGTTCACGCTACAGGCTCGCAAGGATCTCCTCAATATGCTCAACCGTTGTTCTAGGATTGACAATACAAAATCGAAGGACGGTTTCACCCTTGTGTTTTGTGGGCGTCACAAACGAGAGGCCGTCTTCTAACTGACTTTCGCTCCACCGGTTGTAGTCTGCAAGGGTCCACCCCTTTCGTCGAAACACGCAAATTGATAGCTGTTGATCGGTCACCAACTCAAGGTCTGGGTGCTGCTCAATGCGTTTGGCGGCCTCTTGCGCAACGGTGAGCGTTTGCTCGACAGCGTCGGCATACGCATGCGTGCCGTGGGTGGCAAGGCTAAACCACAGGGGCAGCCCCCGAGCTCTTCGCGATAAATGGTGGGCGTAGTCGGCAGCATTCCAAGCACCGTCATAGATCACTTCAAGGTAGGCGCCTTGCTGTTGATGAGCCTCGCGCGCAATGCTCGGGTCTTGGTAGACCAATGCGCAGCAGTCAAAGGGTGCGAACAGCCACTTGTGGGGGTCAACGATAAAGCTGTCTGCCAGCTCAATACCCTCAAATTGGGCTCTGACGCTCGGTGCAGCAAGGCCTGCGCCACCGTAAGCGCCGTCGACGTGCATCCACAGGTTCTGCGCCTTGCAGACCTCGCCAATACCTTGCATGTCATCAACGATACCCACATTAGTCGTCCCGGCGGTGCAGGCAACCGCAAATAGTCGTGCTCGATCGTTGTCCGACAAGCCTTCGATTGCAGCACTGACGTCGTCACCTGTCAGTCGTTCCTGACCCACTTCGAGCAGCTCTGTGTCCATGACATAGGTCGCTTGTTTAATTGACGCATGGGCACCTTTTGACGAGATAACGAGCCCTCGTAGGCCGCCGGCGTCTGAGTGTGTGCGGCGCCACTGATGACGTGCCGCGACCAATGCCGACAAGTTTCCAGCGGTACCGCCGCTGACAAACGCGCCGCCGGCCTTATCACCGAAACCGGCAAGGTCAGCAACCCAGCGCAAGGCCTGATTTTCAGCAAAGGTCGCCCCTGCGCTTTCAAGCCACGTGCTCCCGCAAATGCTCGAGGCGCCCACAATGAGGTCAAACAGGGTCGAGGCCTCAGTCGGTGCAGAGGGGACAAACGCTAAAAACTTGGGGTGGTCCGACGAGATGCAGGCGGGCGCGAGTACATCGGTGAATAAGCGGAGCGCCTCGAGTCCTCCCAGCCCATGTTCAGTAATTGTTTGACCGGTCATGGCAGTGAGCTGCTCAGGCGTCAAAGGCGCATCAAGCTCAGGGGGATCCATCCGCACACGCTCGACGCTGTAGCGAACAATGGCTTGTTGAAGTACTTCCATGTCTTTGGTGAATTGATGCATGCCGGTGTCCCCCTGTGACAAACCCTAGAGTACCAATCGACTCATGTTAGCCAAATACCCATTGAGGTTTACTTTTTAGGTCTGTGAGTACCGTTTGGGGTCGTTTTAGACACAATGTAGCTTCCCAGAAGAGAACCGGTCGCACAGAGAAACATAAGCGTAATGGGTTCCAGCATGCGACCGCTGTAGGTCATGCCAGCGATCGCCCCGATCAGTGCAGAACTGAGCGAGTGTACAGAGCCATAGACAGCGGAGGCCGCGCCCGCTTTGTCCGCAAAGAGAGAGACGGCGCCCATGGAGGCGTTTGCTGAAACAAGACCGACACCGAAGAAAAATCCTGTCGAGAGCCCCGCGAGAAGCAGATGCGCCGACTCAAAGCGACTTGTTACCAATAGAGCAATACCGGTACTCAACACGCACACCACTGTGCCGACAATCATGGTTTTATCTTGTCCCAAGGACAGCACCAAGCGCGAGCTTGTGAGACTTCCGACTACGAAGCCGGTGACTGATACAGCGAAGGCGAGCCCGAAGTATTTTGTGGGGACATTGAAAACATCGGTCAAGAAGAACGAGACGGTCGACAAGTACACAAACAAGCCACAAAAGGACAATGTTCCGGCGAGTTGATAGCCAATGAACCGTGGGTGCTTTAAACATGCCCCAAAGGAACCAAAGACATCGCCAAAGGTTAGCTGGCGCGCGGTCTCACCCCGCAGCTTTGCGGGGGCGGTTTCCTCAAAGGTGCTGAGCCCAAGCAGGCAGGCTATTGCGTAGAGCGCAAGCACAAGAAAGGTGGCTCGCCAACCAAACTCGACGAGAATAATCGCGCCCAGTGTTGGTGCGATGAGGGGCAGTAAGGCCATCGAGGCACTGGTCAGCGCCATGATCTGCGCGGCGCGGTCACCCTCATAGCGATCACGGATCATTGCTCTGGCAATGACGGGCCCACTTGCGGCCACGGCACCGTGGAATAATCGTGCCGTCCAAACGTACTCGATTGACCAGGCAAAGGCGCTGATCAACGAGAACACAATAAAACCCACGGCACCGGCGCGGACCACCGGCAACCGACCGTAGTGGTCAGACAGTGGCCCAAAAATCAGCTGACCGCCGGCCACGCCCAACATGAAAATGCTGAGTGTCAGTTGGCCATCTGAGATCGACCCACCCAATTCTTGGGTCATCGCGGGTATTGCAGGCAAATAAAGGTCGGTCGCCACTGCCATGAAGGCAAGGAGTCCGGTTAACGTTACAAAGGTCGTGATGTCGCGTTTAAGTGATCGTTCTGTCGCGGCCGTCAATTGATTGTGGGGACTTCGAGCGGGATGACTGGGCAGGTCTCCGGGATGAAGTACTGTCCGTTTTCCAGGTCCATGAGATCAAGACCGATCGCACTTCCGTTGGTGAGCACTGCGACGCGGATCAGATAGGCCGAGTTGGCGTTTTTTATTTCCACCATCTGAAACATGGTGACGCCCGCCCCAGCCTCTTCGGCCATTCTGACAGCGGTGTGTTCCATATAGGTTTTGGCCTGTCCCGGCTCCATCGGTGTGAGCGAGTGCTCAAGTAGCGTGCTCAAACGCGTTTCTATGGTCGATCTGTTTTCGTCGGCCATTAACGTCGCCGACACAAAAGCGCGGTCTGTGTTCATGCTTAACCCCCAATGGAAACTGCCCCGTGAAGCGGCGGCGAGTCTACCACTAAGTATAGTGGAATACGCTAATGCCACCACGGAAAAGCCGTGATAGACTTCGCGCCCTGTCGACAACGACAGCCGCTCCGCCCGTAGCTCAGCTGGATAGAGCACCAGGCTTCGAACCTGGGTGTCGGGAGTTCGAATCTCTCCGGGCGGGCCAAACCTAAAATGCCGACCTCGTGTCGGCATTTTAGGTTTTGAGTGGTCGGACGCTAGGGTTCGGGCTCTGCCGTTCGAGCCGAGCCGCCGAAGCGGCGAGATCAGCGCGGCGAAGCCGACGCTCATCCCAGGATGGGCCATCCTCTCAGCGTTGATCTCTAACCGCTTATTAGGCTGACCTTGTTTGTGCTTTGCGAGTAATGATTCCGCAAGTTATGGCGCTTATTTAGCATCGCCCTCAAAAATTTCGTGGCAAAGCCTTCAAAAGTGTCCAACACTTGACCCGCACTTACGCACATTGAGCGCACTCACTTAATTAACGAGAGAGCGGACTTGCCTTGTCCTTTGCTGACATTAAACGCGCGCTATTTGTTGGTCTGTTGTTTTGGCTTTCGACGCCGACCTTCGCCGTTGATTGCCCTGCAACAACCGATGAGATTCTTGCCGCGCAAGAGCAGGCCATTGCGGACGGTGATTTTCTAAGATCACGCGTACTCACCAATTGCCGACCGCAATCTATCCACGAGAAGGCGCTTGCAGAGCAAGTGGATCTGTACGTTCCCGACACAACGATTAGGCGTCTGGACGGAGAAACAGAAAATACCGATCAAGGCGTCGCCGTGCTTTTGGCCAACACATTTGAGTTGCTCGAAGGGGAGGGTGTCGCTTTGTTCAGTGACGTGATTTTGCTGTTGGAAGTTATAGCTGTCCTCGTGTTTCTTTGGACGAGTGTTAAGCGATATAACCAGCGCCATGATGCAATCTTAGGCAGTCACTTCACCGAAGGCGAGGTGAGTCGCGTCGATTTTGTACATGCGGGTGAGTCTCGGTATTTTCTGGCGTCGTACGGCTATGCAGTGCGCGGGATTGACTACTACGGTGGCTTTAATGTGTCGGGCTTTTCCGAGTACGGATTTTTAATGAGTACCGATGAAATTCTTGAAAAGCTGAGGAGAAAGTATCCGGCCGGGTACAAGGTTCGGGTGTTTTATTACAAAGACGATCCAACGGAACATTGGTTACACAAGGCCCCCACGAAATGGGCCATTTTTTGGAAAGCCGTGATAAAACCATTGATCGTACTGGTCATCGTTCTTGTTCCCTTGGAATTCGTTGACTTGCTCATGACGCTTTCGTCGAAAGGTTAAGGGCTTGGGATCGTCGCGGTAAAACTGGGTTGTCCAGTCGCCGATGTTTTTTGGTGTCTGCCAAGATGGATCGTGTTGAGGTTTTAATCTGAGCCGCAGTCGAGGCTTAAAGCGCCGTCACAGGGGTTGTTGAAAACAGACGGTGGGTCATCCGAGCGTATGCGCTAAGCACCAACATTTAGGCGATTTTGGGCTTGAATATCTCGGCATCCTTAGTGTGTACTGCACGAGACGATGTGAGTGACCCTTGAGTGAAATATGTGCGATGACCACACAGTACAAGACGAAAAAACGCCCAATACAACGCTGACGCGACGTGAGTTCAACACACTCGCGGCTGGAGCAACATTGGCATTTTCGCTTCCCAAAACGGCCAACGCGCAGTCGGTGACCCGTCATAAAGTTCAGGTGAACACGTCAGACGGTGTCTGTGATGCGTTCTTCGTGCACCCAAAAGAGGGAAAGCATCCGGCCGTACTGATGTGGCCGGATATTTTGGCGCTGCGACCCTCTTTTGAGGCCATGGCAGGCCGGCTTGCAGAGAGCGGTTACGCGGTTTTATGCATTAACCCCTACTATCGCGATGCGAAAGCGCCGGTAGTGGAGACGGGTGAAAGTTTTAGAGACGAGTCCACGCAGGCAAAAGTACTGCCCATGTACCGCAACCTGTCCCCTGAAACCCATGTGCGCGATGCACGCGCATTTGTCGATTGGCTCGACCAACAGGCGTCGGTCGATACAACCCGGGCTATGGGGACGATGGGGTACTGCATGGGTGGGCCAATGGTGATGCGGGCGGCCGCCACACGTGCTGATCGTATCGGCGCCGCCTGTGCTTACCACCCGGTCTCCTTGGCCACTGACGCACAAGACAGTCCGCACCTTCTGATACCAGAGATAAAGGCATCGACGTTTATTGCATTGGCTGAGAACGACGACGAACGAAACCCTGATGACAAGCACGTACTCAAAGCGGCCTTCGAAGCACAGGCGCTCACTGCCCATGTTCAGGTCTTTGACGGTGCGCTTCACGGGTGGTGTGTGCTCGACTCAAGGGTCTACAACGAAGCGCCGGCTGAGTGTGCTTGGGCACAAACACTGGCACTTTTTGAGGCGTCGCTCTAGGCCCTGTGGGTCAGCGCACTGAGCAAGGCTTGTGCGCCCATCAGCGCAACGTAATTTCAATCCTGAGGTCGTTGAAATATCGGCGAGTTCGGCCCCGCATGTTTAGGTGCATAACTACCAAAAAATCGTTGTAGTCTCTGTGTTTACTGCTTGATACCATCGCTAAAAATACCAATAACAAATTGCGCTGAAAAACAGAGCGGCAGAGATAAAAAGGGGGGGGGTGGACGTCGCAGGTTTTTGGCCTGGGTCCAACAACAATGATTGAAAGATCTCGTTAACAAAATTGCTGAGAACCACTGTCAAACGCCGGGCGGTTTGCTCCCGTGTTTGCACGATATCCAAGCGCAAATTGGGTATATCCCCTCCGAATCGTACGAGCACGTTGCGCGAGCGTTTTCGCTGTCGGTCGCTGAGGTTCACGGTGTCGTTAGTTTTTATCACGATTTTAGGACAACGCCTGCGCCACCGCGTGCAGTGCAGATCTGTTGTTCCGAGGCCTGCCAGGCCGTGGGCTCTCGCGAACTGGAGTCGGCGGCAGGTCAGGTCTTGGGTGTAGAGTTTGGAGAGGTGCACCCCTCACAAGCCTTCCGCTTAGAGCGCGTTTACTGCCTGGGTAACTGTGCCTGCGGACCCTCTATTCGCATCGGTGACGACGTACACGGTCGTGTCGACTCGGCGCGTCTCAGTGAGCTGGTGAGTCAGGTGACGACCCTATGAGTCTTCGTGTTTACATTGCGCGCGACACAACGGCCGTTGCCGTCGGCGCAGAACGAGTAGCGCAGCGTTTTGAAGTTGAGGCGACACAAGCGGAGCTTAGTTATGAGCTTGTCAGAAACGGCTCACGCGGCGCCTTTGGTCTAGAGCCGCTGCTTGAAGTGGACTCAGCACGAGGGCGAGTGGGTTTTGCTGCGGTGACGCCTGAGGATATTCCCGAGGTCATCCGTTGTCTTAAAGAGGGTGTTTTTGACCACCCCAAGTACGTGGGCTTAATTACCGAAATACCGTGGTTATCTAACCAAACGCGCGTGACGTTTAAGCGCTGTGGTGAAGGCGCCCCGACTGACCTTAAGAACTACCAGCGTTTAGGTGGCTACGAGGGCTTGAAAAATGCCCTTGGACTGTCGAGTCAGGCGATTGTTGATGAAATTAAAGCATCCGGACTGCGCGGCAGGGGCGGTGCCGCTTTCCCGACCGGTATCAAGTGGCAAACCGTACTCGATACGGACTCAGACCAGAAATACATTGTGTGTAATGCCGACGAAGGTGACTCGGGAACATTTGCAGATCGACTGCTGATGGAGGGCGATCCTTATCAACTCATCGAAGGCATGACCATTGCCGGAGTCGCGGTCGGTGCAACACAAGGCTACATCTATTTACGATCCGAATACCCACGCGCCCAACAGATGTTAGAGCAGGCGATCGACGCCGCCCACGCGGCAGGCTTGCTCGGTCAGAATATTTTGGAGTCGACGTGTTCTTTTGACCTTGAAGTGCGAATGGGGGCCGGTTCGTACATTTGTGGCGAAGAAACAGCGTTACTGAACAGTTTAGAAGGCAAAAGGGGGGTTGTCAGAGCGAAGCCCCCGTTACCCGCTATCGAGGGGTTGTTTGGTCAGCCCACTGTTGTGAATAACGTCCTCACGCTGGCATCGGTGACGGCGATCCTGGCCGATGGTGGTGCGGACTACGCGCATTACGGTGTTAATCGGTCGAAAGGCACGATACCGCTTCAGTTGGCAGGGAATGTCAAAAACGGCGGTTTGATCGAAGTGCCGTTCGGCGCATCACTGCGCTCGGTCATCGATGAGTGGGGTGGTGGTACACGCTCGGGTCGGCCGGTGCGCGCAGTTCAGATCGGGGGCCCTTTAGGGGCGTATTTGTCCAATGAACAGCTCGATGTCACCGTCGATTACGAAGCGTTAGCCGCCGCCGGTGGGATGTTGGGGCACGGCGGTATTGTCGTGTTCGACGACACGGTCGACATGGCGAAGCAAGCACACTTTGCAATGGATTTTTGTGCCAAAGAGTCTTGCGGTAAATGCACGCCGTGTCGAATCGGTGCAGTGCGGGGCCGAGAGGTCCTGGATCGTGTTTGCGAGTCGGGTGCAACCGAGGACGATTTGATTTTATTAATGGACCTCTGTGACACCATGGAGCAGGCGTCCCTGTGTGCAATGGGCGGATTAACCCCATTGCCGGTTAAAAGTGCTGTGAATAATTTTCCTGAAGATTTTGACGTCGCGCCCGAAAACAGTGAGGTGGCAGTGTGAATAGCATGGTCGAGTTTTATCAACCCCAGCCCGATTTTGGCACCCCTGCGGTGAACGCGGGCGAAGCGGTATCACTCACGATTGATGGTCGTGTGGTGTCAGTGCCGCAAGGCACTTCAGTCATGCGAGCGGCGTTCGAGGCAGGTATCAAGGTACCTAAGCTGTGCGCCACCGACAGTCTCGAAGCCTTTGGTTCTTGCCGTGTGTGCTTGGTTCACATTGAGGGTCGTCGGGGGTATCCCTCGTCGTGCACCACACCTGTCGAGGCGGGCATGACGGTGACCACTCAGAGCGATCAATTGGCAAAAATTCGTCGCGGTGTGATGGAGCTTTACATCAGTGACCATCCGCTGGATTGCCTCACCTGCCCGACGAACGGTGATTGCGAGTTGCAATCTACCGCGGGCGAGGTCGGCCTCAGAGACGTACGCTACGGTTTTGCGGGTGAGAATCACACGCAATTAGAGAAAGATGAAAGCAGTCCCTACTTCACCTTCGACTCCTCGAAGTGCATTGCTTGCTCGCGGTGCGTTCGGGCTTGCGAAGAGACGCAAGGTACGTTTGCACTGACCATCTCTGGGCGCGGTTTCGACTCGCGCGTTAGCGTCGGACCCGAAGCAAACTTCTTAGAGTCGGACTGTGTCTCCTGCGGCGCGTGTGTTGCGGCCTGTCCGACGGCGACGCTGACCGAGAACAGTATTATTGAAAAGGGCATTCCCGAGCACTCCGTCACGACTACCTGTGCTTACTGTGGTGTTGGCTGCGGATTCAAGGCCGAAATGCGCGGTCAGGAAGTGGTTCGAATGACGCCTTGGAAAGACGGCAAAGCCAACGAGGGACACGCCTGCGTTAAGGGGCGCTTTGCCTTTGGCTACTCGACGCACAAGGACCGTATGACCGAACCCATGATCAGGGACTCGATTGATCAGCCGTGGAAAAAGGTGTCCTGGGATGAGGCGCTGACCTATGCAGCGACCCGTTTGCGGCAGATTCAGGAGAAATTTGGGCAAAAAAGTATCGGTGCCATTTCGTCTTCGCGTTGCACGAACGAAGAAGTTTGGCTGGTTCAGAAAATGGTGCGCACAGGATTTGGCAACAACAATATCGACACCTGCGCGCGCGTCTGCCATTCGCCAACCGGCTACGGCCTAAAGCAAACGCTCGGAGAGTCGGCGGGCACGCAAGACTTCGCCTCTGTCGCCGATGCTGACGTGATTGTTGTTATGGGGGCCAACCCCACGGAAGCACACCCTGTCTTTGGGTCTAGGCTTAAGCGTCGACTGCGCGAGGGGGCGCACCTTATCGTTATTGATCCACGTCGTATTGAGTTGGTGGGTGCCCCGCACGTGAAGTCCGATCTTCACCTTCCCGTTCAGCCGGGTGCAAATGTGGCGCTGTTGAATGCGATCGCCCACACCGTGGTCGACGAGGGCCTCATGGACGCAGACTTCGTCAAGGCGCGCTGTGAAGAGATGGCGTTTCAACGGTGGCTCAGCTTTATCCAGCAACCCGAAAACGCCCCCGAAGCGTCCGAGGCCTACACCGGTGTCCATGCCGATGACGTGCGCAAAGCGGCCAGATTGTACGCCACGGGCGGAAATGCGGCGATCTACTACGGGTTAGGGGTGACGGAACACAGTCAAGGCTCGACGACCGTTATGGCGATTGCCAATCTCGCCATGTTGACCGGTAATATCGGTCGCAGAGGCGTTGGGGTAAACCCGCTTCGAGGACAAAATAACGTTCAAGGGTCCTGTGATATGGGGTCCTTCCCCCATGAGTTACCCGGCTATCGCCCGGTCAGTGACGACACCGTTAGGGAGAGCTTCGAAGGCGCGTGGGGTGTCAAGCTCGATGCTGAGCCCGGACATCGAATTCCCAATATGTTTGATGAGGCGCTGTCAGGCGGATTTAAGGGCCTGTACTGCCAAGGCGAAGATATTGCTCAGTCAGACCCCAACACTCGGCACGTCGAGGCGGCACTTGAGTCGATGGAATGCTTGATTGTTCAGGATATTTTCCTGAACGAAACCGCCAAGTTTGCACATGTGTTTTTGCCCGGCTCGTCGTTTCTTGAAAAGGACGGGACGTTCACTAATGCCGAACGCCGAATTTCGCGCGTCAGAAAGGCGATGGAGCCGTTGGGTGGTAAAGCCGACTGGGAAGCGACACTCGGTCTAGCGCAGGCGTTGGGTTGTGACTGGGACTATGAGAGCCCAGAGCAAATCATGGCCGAAATCGCGGCGCTTACGCCCACGTTCGCGGGGGTGACTTATGAAAAGCTTGAGCGGTTGGGCAGTGTGCAGTGGCCCTGTGTTGACGCGGCGTCAGAGGGCACACCGACAATGCATGAAACCTCGTTTACTCGCGGTCTGGGTCAGTTTGTGGTGACTGAGTATGTCCCGACGGCGGAGCGGTGCACCCGACGGTTCCCACTCATCATGACGACCGGGCGAATTCTGAGTCAATACAACGTGGGCGCACAGACACGTCGCACAGAAAATTCAACATGGCATGCGGAAGATGTGCTCGAAATTCACCCTGAAGATGCCGAGTCGAGAGGGATCACGGAGGGCGACTGGGTCGGTATTGCCAGTCGCATTGGTGACACAGTGCTCCGTGCCCGATTATCCAATCGTGTGCGTCCTGGCGTCGTCTACACCACCTTTCACCATCCGGTATCGGGTGCCAACGTCATTACCACGGACAACTCGGACTGGGCGACGAATTGCCCCGAGTACAAGGTGACCGCGGTGGAGGCTATGCGCGTGAGTCAGCCGTCGGAGTGGCAAGCGCGTCAGCAAAGTTTTGATAAGAAACAAAAGCAATTGGTCGAGGAAGCCGTCGTTGGGTGACCCTGAATTAGATGGTGACGGTGACGCTGAGGAGGGCCTGCGCCCTACAGTGGCGGTAGCGCGCTCTGTTTTTCAGGGTGAGCAGCCGGTAGGCGATAGCGACCAGGTCATTGTCGAAACGCCAATAGCGCTGGCTTTTAACGGTATTTCGTATGCCGTTATGATGGCCACGCCGGCCGACCTAGACGACTTTATAAGAGGCTTTGCCATCACTGAGGGCGTGGTCGAGCAGGCGCGTGAGATCTATGACATCGACTGTGTTGTCAATCCGACGGGGATCGAGCTCGATGCAAAGATAGCGTCCCAGGCAGCGCATCGTTTGAAGGAGCGTCGCCGATCGATGGCCGGCCCCAGTGGCTGTGGGCTCTGCGGTCTTGAGTCTATCGACCAGATAATGCGCCCACTAAACGTATTGCCTGAAACGCGGGTGCCGTCGCAAGCCGCACTTGATCGGGCTATTTCCCAGTTTAGGCCGGCACAAACATTGTCCTTACAGACCGCTGGCGCGCATGCGGCGGCCTGGTGCTCTTGGGACGGCGATCTAATGGCCATTCGAGAGGACGTCGGTCGGCACAATGCACTGGATAAGTTATTGGGATGGCACAGTCTCAATACACCTGAGGGCTTCGTTTTGGTGAGTAGCCGTGCGAGTTATGAAATGGTGAGTAAATGCGTTGTCGCAGGCGTCGGTGTGCTTGCGGCGATGTCCGCGCCCACGTCTATGGCTGTCCACTCAGCAAAAACCGCGAACCTAAACCTACTTGCATTTACCTCATCGGGGCGGCACGCACGTTACTCGTGACATGCTCTGATCACAGAGTTGTGGTAAAACATGCGCTTCCATTGAGTTCCTAGCGACAGACCATGACCACAATTACACAACTATCCGACGGACGACGGCGACGCACAGAGCGGAGTCGTCAGGCGATGATCGACGCGGCCTTGTCGCTCATTCTGGGAGGTAACTTCGCGCCTACAGCGAAGCAAATCTCGGAGGAGGCAGGCGTCGGGATTCGGTCGTTTTTTCGGCAGTTTGAGGACATGGAGGAGCTGTTTGCGGCGGTCGATGAGCAAACGGTGCAAGCCGCGATCGGATCGTTCAGTGGTGGGGTCAGAGAGGGGCGGCTCGAGGACCGCTTGACGTCGTTGGTCGAGACTTATTCGTCAGCGTTCGAAGCGAATAAGATGCTGCTGATGACGACACAAAGCCTGAGATGGCGCTCAGACCACATCAAAGCGAACTATGCGAAGCATCAGCGATGGTCCAAGGCCAATATCGAGGCCTGGATTCCTGAAGTGCTTGAGTTGTCGGCGATTGATCGCACGCTTTTGCAGTCCCAGTTGTCATTTGAGCTTTGGCATCGCCTTCGAGAGCATCAAGGTGTTTCCCTTGAAGAAGGCCGTACGATTGTTCTTAGGGTACTCAACCTCCTTTTGAACCCCTGAGTTAGTGCTGCGCTCGTTTCCCGGCGGCCATTGGTTTTTGTTGATATGGCATAAAATATGCCATATCTTCTATGCCGACGATTATAAAAAGAATGGATCGGTGAAACCATGAAGAAGAGACTGCTGACAGTCTTGGCTGTACTGGCTATTGCGTTGGCTGTGTTGTGGTTTCAGCGTGGCAATCTTGTACTGGCTGCCGTTAAGGTGATGACCGATCAGCGGTACGACGAAATTGCGCCTAATCGTGCGATTCCTTGGGAAGTTTCAGGCGGATCAGTAACGCCCGAGACAGAGAATCGTCCTCCGAATATCATCCTAATCGTCGCCGACGATCTGGGCTATAACGACATCTCGACTTTCGGTGGAGGCGTGACCGAGGGTTTTAAAACGCCCGGTATCGACCGACTGGCTGAAGAGGGAGTGGTCTTCTCACAAGCTTATTCCGGGGCAAGCACTTGTGCGCCTTCGCGCGCCATGTTGATGACGGGGCGCTACCCCACTCGAACAGGGTTTGAATTTACACCCACACCTGCCGGTATGGCCCGAGCGGTCTCGACCGTCGCCTCGACCGTTGAAACTTCATCTACCCCGCCTTCGTATTACGACGCCGACGTCGAAAGCGCAAACCCCAGCTACGAGGAGAAGGGCTTACTGACCGGCGAGTTAACCATTGCCGAGGTGCTCCGCGACAGTGACTATTACACCGCGCACATCGGCAAGTGGCACTTGGGAAGAGAAAATGGCATGGGGCCCAATGCCCAAGGCTTCGACGACAGCCTGCTCATGACCAGTGGTCTTTACCTTCCTGAAGACCATCCAGATGTGGTCAATGCGAAGCTCGATTTTGACCCCATTGATCGTTTCCTTTGGGCGGCGATGCGTTATGCGGCAAGTTTTAATACGACGTCCGGCGACGTGTTTGAGCCGGGCGGCTATTTGACAGACTACTGGACCGACGAAAGCATTAAGGTCATTCGCAACAACAAAGACAGACCCTTTTTTCTCTACTTGGCGCATTGGGGACCGCATACACCTCTGCAGGCCACTCGGGCTGACTACGAGGCAGTAGGTGATATCAGGCCGCATCGGAAGCGCGTCTATGCGGCGATGATTCGCGCGGTAGATCGCAGTGTGAGCCGGATACTGGACACCTTGGAGGAAGAGGGCATTGCCGATAATACGATGGTCGTTTTCACCAGTGACAATGGTGGCGCTGGGTATCTTGGGCTTCCGGGTGTCAATCAGCCTTTCCGAGGTTGGAAAATAACGATGTTTGAAGGTGGGATACGCGTGCCACTGTTTATGAAGTGGCCCGCGAAACTTGCCGCGGGCACTGTGGTAGAGACACCGACAGCGCACATTGACGTCATGCCCACGATAGCCGCCGCAACCGGAGCCGTCATTCCTGAGACTGTGGCGATAGACGGTATGCCACTGCTCGATCTAGCGCAGGGTCAGGGCGGTGCTGAGTGGACGCGTGATACGCTGTTTTGGCAAAACGGACACTACCAAGTGGTGCGCCACAACGATTGGAAACTCCAAGTCAATGAACGACGGACCGACGGTAAAAAAGTGTGGTTGTTCGACTTGGCAACGGATCCAACAGAGCAGGTCAACCTGGCAACCACAAGGCTTGACGTCGTTGCCCAGCTGGAGCGCTTACTCAAAGAACACAATGCTGACTCAGTGGGGCCGCTGTACGCGCCGGCTATGGACTCCGCCATTTTGGTCGATAAAACGGTTGATCAGCCATTTGTCGATGGCGATGAATACGTGTACACACCGAACTAATCGGGCCAATACTCGGTCAGACCGCGATGCAACGCCAGTCAATTTAAAAGGAGTACGCCTTTGAAACACTATATTTTATGGGGCATGCCAGCCTCTTTGTATACGGCTAAGGCCCGCAGCTACTTGATTAAGCGCGGCGTTCCCTTTGTAGAGTACGGCGTTAATCATCCCGAGTTTAGCGAGCGTGTCGCACCGGCAGTCGGTCGCTTTATTTTGCCGGTCGTTGAGTGCCCTGATGGGCGTCTTATACAGGACGGGGCGAACATCATCGACGAGCTCGACGTCGAATTTGGTAAAGAGGCGTCGGCATTTCCTGAGTCTGGCGTCCTCAAGGCGATCGCCTACCTGCTCGAGCTCTTTGGAGGCGAGGGCCTGTTGAGACCTGCTATGCATTATCGTTGGAATTTTGACGATGAGAACATGGCGTTTATTCGAAACGAGTTCAGCAGTGCGTTAGCACCCGTTGGTGCGTCGGATGAGGAGCGGGGTGCAACGTTCGATTTTTCGAGTGGTCGTATGCGCAAAGCTGCGGTGTCTTTTGGCGTGACGCCCGAAACGTTTGCCCTGGTCGAGCGGAGTTATCAGGAGTTCCTCGCACTTTTTTCCGCACATCTAAGGTGGCACCCGTTTCTATTGGGGGGGCAGGCAACGATTGCGGACTATGGTTTTATCGGGCCTTTGTTTGCACACCTTAATCGCGACCCTGCACCACTCCGATTGATGCACCAACAGGCGCCTGCCGTAGGTCGCTGGGTTGAGAGAATGAATTCGCGTGAGGAAAAGTGGGTAGAACACAGACACGATCCCAATCTTGTCTCACC
>ERZ891134.105-NODE-105-length-70314-cov-8.492606_pt1 | contig 70314 bp, 65 predicted proteins | sample MGYA00520888_ERZ891134 | MGnify/ENA primary metagenome ERZ891134 (study PRJEB32303, sample SAMEA104408692) | aquatic metagenome | biome: Brackish water; feature: Coastal; material: water | place: Baltic Sea | collected 2014-10-23 | depth 10 m ... | reverse complement strand
TCTGAAATAACACCCTTTTCATAGAGCTTATCAATTAATGCCTCATTTGCGTATGCGCCGCCTGTTAAAGTACCTAGCACGCTAGCAAGCACAACAGTGTTTAAAAATTTCTTACTTCTTGTGAACATTCACAATCTCCTTGATAAATATTTGACATCTTTCGCGCTTCGCCGAACTTAGCACAAACGGTCGCACGACCCACCGTTTCCGATAGGGTGATATTAGGAGTCAGATGTTACGGTTTGATTACAATTAATCGAAGGTGTCAAAAAGGCAACAACACGAAAAAGGTGGCTCAAAGCCGAAACCAAGCTAGCGTCAAAACACACAACGCCAGCGCTGCTGTAGTGAGGCCGAGAATTCGTACTTTACGAGTAAGGTCTTGAATCTTATCTTTTTGTACACCATGTTCTTTGTTTGAATCTTTCGATAAGTAACCATCAATAAGACGAGGCAATCGTGGAATAATTGTAGTCCATAAAGGCCCTTCTTTTTTTAGCTGCTTAATCAGGCCCTGGATCCCTACCTGTTTTTTCATCCAACTTTCTAAATATGGCTTAGCTGTTTTCCACAAATCTAAATTTGGGTCTAACTCACGACCGAGCCCCTCGATGTTGAGTAATGTTTTTTGTAACATGATGAGCTGCGGTTGTATTTCCACATTAAAACGTCTAGCTGCTTGAAATAAATTTAACAGCAATCTTCCGAAAGAAATGTCCTTAAGCGGTTTATCAAATATTGGTTCACAAATGGACCGAATAGTCGCTTCAAAATCATCGATTCGGGTATCTTTAGGTACCCAGCCTGCATCAACATGCGCTTCGGCGACTCCACGATAGTCTCGACGAAAAAATGCTAGAAAATTCTGGGCTAAATAATTTTTATCGACTTCGGTAAGCGTACCCATGATCCCAAAATCAAGGGCTACGTAGCGTCCATCGTGCTGCACCAAAATATTACCGGGATGCATATCGGCATGAAAGTATCCATCTCTAAATACTTGCGTAAAGAATATCTCAACGCCGGATGCTGCGAGCTTTTCTAAATTAATCTTATTAGCTCGCAACTCATCTATTTTTCCGACGGGAATACCCGACATCCGTTCCATCACCATTACGTTCTTACGACAGTAATCCCAATATATTTCTGGGACTACCAAGTGAGATGAACCAATAAAATTTCGGCGAAGTTGGCTACCATTTGCAGCCTCACGCATCAAATCTAACTCATCATTCAGGTGCCTTCGAAACTCAGATACGACCTCTCTTGGCTTAAGCCGTTTGCCGTCCGGGAGTATTCTCGCAAGTACCCATGCAAACCAGTCCAATAAGGCAATATCGCGATTGATAACGCGCATAATGTTTGGACGAAGCACCTTAACGGCAACTTCTCTGCCGTCGAGCAGTACGCCAAAATGAACTTGCGCAACAGAGGCACTTGCCACTGGTACCAGGTCAAAATCACGAAAAACATCCTGAATCCCACCAGCAAATGATTGGTCAATGATTTCAGAAACTTTTGTTGATGAAAATGGTTCGACACGGTCTTGCAACAAAGCTAATTGATCTGCGATGTCAAGTGGAATCATGTCCCGTCTTGTCGATAACACTTGACCAAACTTCACGAAAATGGGGCCCAGTTTTTGAAGCGCCAAACGCAACCTCTCACCCCTCGGGCTAGTTAAATTACGTTTGAAAAATACGGTTCGAACTAATAGTCTCAAACCTCGTAAAGAGCGAGTGGATGATGCGAACTCATCCAGACCAAACTGTATGGCTACTCCAAATATATATAAAGCGCGAAAAAACTTCATCGGTCGATATATTCCTAACTGTCTCGTCTCATACGGGTCATCTCACTTACTCGTTTCTCAAGTCGGTTAACTCCGTCCGATACCTCATCTACTCCACGGGTAAACATCTCAACTCCTACCGGAGTTACTAATAGCCGAGATTCCTCGCTTAGATAGTCACTCACGGACGATTTCATAGACTCGCGGGCGCCACTCATCCAACGACCAAACCCTCGTAGCATCTCGCCTAATCGATGCGCTATAACATCACCAAAAATCTTAGCCATATCTTCTTCGTAATCCCAGTCAAGCATCCCAATAATCCGCGATAGGTCAGATGCAAACTGAGCATCACCTTCGATACGCACACCTTTCGAAGCAATTTCACCTTCTTTGAGCCAATTTAGCGCCACATCTGGAGTCACTTTTATAATCAAGCTGGGTTGGTCACCCCCGGCGTAAGGCTCAACAAAGCCATCATCAGTGATGTACACAACAATCGGACCCAACGGTGCCTCCACACAAATAACTTTTCTACTATGTTTTTCGAGCGCTTCGCGAGCACCTGGGGAACCGGTGAGGACGTGCCTCAGAAAACGTAAAATCATCATTAATGGCAGCATAATTACACCTTAAAGCCACGATGGACTGCAACGACTCCCGCCGAGAGGTTGAAATACTCAACCCGCTCAAACCCCGATTCCCGAAACATGTTTGCTAATTCCTCTTGACCTGGATGCATACGAATAGACTCTGCGAGATAGCGATAACTGTCCTCATCCCGAGCAACGAGCCGTCCCATCAAAGGAATTAACTTAAAAGAATAAATATCGTATAGCTTCTCTAAGGGCTTCCACACCTTTGAAAACTCGAGCACTATGATCCTCCCACCACGACGGGTCACTCGATACATCTCCTTTAGAGCCCGGGTTTTATGTGTCATATTTCTCAAACCAAAAGCTACAGTGACGCAATCAAAATAGTCATCTGGATAAGGCAGGGACTCAGCATCACATTGACAAACAGGGAGTAATTTCCCCGCATCAATCATCCGGTCTCGCCCTACACTCAACATTTCTATGTTGATGTCGGTTAACCATAATTCGCCTTCTGGACCGATTTTGTCCAAGAACAATTTTGATAAGTCTCCAGTGCCGCCCGCTATATCTAATACGCGTGACCCCGTTTTAACTCCGGACAATTGAACAGCAAACCGTTTCCACAAACGGTGCAATCCCACCGACATGAGATCATTCATCACATCATACTGACTGGCAACGGAACTAAAGACTTGGTCAACTCGTTTACTCTTCTCCGACTCAGGAACCTCTTGATACCCGAAGTGAGTAATTTTAGATCGGTCACCATGTGCTTGAGTCGAGCCTTTAATGTGCAATTTATCCACGGGTTGCTCCATTTTTTTTCAGCCGCTCTAAGTAATCTGACCAATTTGGTTCATATTCATTTCCTAGAGACCATAAATAATCCCAAGAATAAATACCAGTATCGTGACCGTCGGTGAATGTAAGCTTCAGCGCATAATGCCCAACAGCTTCTATATGTCTAATGTTGACGTCTTGCTTTCCAATCTGAAGCACCTCTTGTCCAGGACCGTGGCCACGAACCTCCGCTGAAGGTGAAAAAACTCGCAAGTATTCACAAGTCAGAAGAAATTTATCACCGTTATTAAACTCGATCTCAAGCGAACGAGTTTTTTGATGATGCACGATATCCGTAGGAATTAAAGAATCAATAGGGGGTTTTGTATTCAAGGTTGCCTCTTAACGGTAATGCTTCTGTAACAAATTAGTCATAATATAATCAAATTACTCACTAACTATAACGAACAATTCAATGGCCGGTACTATTCTTATTGTTGAAGATGAGCCAGCTATCGCGGAACTCATCGAGGTCACACTTAAACGAAGTGGTCATAAAACACTCCGCGCAAACTCCGTTGAGGAGGCAGTTCAATTGATTGACCAAGTAATTCCAGATTTAGCACTCATCGATTGGATGCTACCTGGATTAAGCGGTATCGACTTAATTAAACGAGTCCGATCAAATAAACGAACTCAATCTATTCCCGTCATCATGCTCACTGCAAAAGCCGATGAAGATGACAAACTGACAGGCCTAGACAAAGGAGCAGACGACTACATTACCAAGCCATTTTCTCCCAAAGAACTTGTAGCCCGAATCAAGGCTGTATTGCGTCGCCGCACACCTCATTTAACAGACGATATTGTAGAGTCCAACGGACTTCAAGTCGACCCAGTCACGCATCGGGTAACGGGCAATGGACAGCCTCTGGCCATGGGGCCATCTGAATTTCGACTACTTCATTTTTTTATAACTCATAAAGAGCGCGTACACACGCGTACCCAGCTGTTGGACCAAGTCTGGGGAGACCATGTCTTTGTAGAAGAGCGAACGGTGGATGTTCATATTCGTAGATTAAGGCAAGCACTCGAAAAGACCGGGCATGACAATTACATCCAGACTGTTCGAGGGGCAGGGTATCGCTTTTCTAAGCCGTAAGTCATGGGGTTTCGAATTTGATACCATTCGAATGTCACCTTACGAATGGGTAATCTTCACTTTTGCGACATTGGATTAACGCCCTCTTAACGCTATATTTTCCCGTCTTAATCGCCGGCTTTTTCACTGTAATCTGGGGTGAGCGGGTCGGTTTATTAACCTTATGTGTTTGGCTTTTTATCTTATTGTGGTCAGAACGACAAAAGCTTTCTGTTTTCGACAACTGGCTCAATTCACCAAGTAGAGGCGCGCTACCTACCTTGAGTCCCGGTTGGGAGCGAGTATTTAAAAGTTTTATTAAAATTCAAAAACACCAACGCCTCTCAGAATCTGAGCTCAACCGGGCGCTTGACCGTTTTGAACAAGCTGCTCGCGCGTTACCGGACGCTGTAATTTTATTAAATAATTCACGGCAGATTGAGTGGTGCAACACAAAAGCAGAAGAATATTTTCAGTTAACACTGAACCGTGACCAAGGGGTTCAAATTGATTACCTACTCCGACAGCCCTCATTTCGAGCTTTCATGCGTAGCCCTGATGCGGAGGCTTCCTTAAACCTTCGTTTACCCAGAACGGGCGTCGATCGCCTAGTCTCAATACAAATAATTCCGTTCGGCGACGCACAAGCGCTATTGCTCGCGAGAGACATTACAGAGCGAGAACAACTCGAGGTCACGAGGCGCGACTTTGTAGCAAATATCTCCCATGAGCTACGCACTCCCCTTACGGTAATACAAGGATTTCTAGAAACGTTCGAAGACAATCCTGCCGACAACCCAGAGCTTTTATCGCGAGGGGTGAAGCTAATGTCCGATCAAAGTCATCGAATGAATCGGCTCATCACTGATCTTTTGGCCCTGTCTAGACTCGAGACCTCTGACTCTCCAGAAAAGGAGGTCGTGAACATGTCTTCACTGATTAAGAACATCAGCGAAGAAGCAAGGGCGTTATCGGCGAACAAACATGATATTGACGTACAAGCATCTTCCGATCTTAATATCCTTGGGTCCGAGGAGGAGATCAGGAGCGCGCTATCCAACTTAGTGAGTAATGCGGTGCGTTACTCCCCTGACGGCGGTAAAATTTCCATCAGATGGTCTCTGACAGACAACGAACCAGTCTTTTCATGCCTAGATCAAGGAGTAGGTATTGCTCCGGAACACCTCAGCAGACTAACAGAGCGGTTCTACCGCGTTGACAAAAGTCGATCACAAGAAACCGGAGGTACAGGCCTTGGTTTGGCTATCGTAAAACACGTTCTTAATCGTCATAATGCGCAACTAGAAATCACTAGCGAACCGAATAATGGGAGCCAGTTTTCCGTCCAATTTCCGAGAGATACAATTGCACCGTAGTAAAGCCTTGAATTGCCTGCTTAAATCCGGTCGTTATCTAAATACGCTCTCAGCGAGTCTCCAAAAATCTCCCAAAATCCGCTCGGCGGGCTAACCGGCCTACCGCCGGTCAAATCACCCCAGATCGGATTCGGATAATGTGGATCTCCTTGAAAACGGGGGATCACGTGCCAATGAAGATGTGGCACTAAGTTACCGAAAGAAGCGATATTTACTTTGGTAGGGCTCAGTAATATACGCATTTCTTTTTCGACTGAATAAACAACATGCATAATCTGCTCTCGATCGACAGGAGACAAATCCGAAAATTCGACCCAGTGTTGATTTGTAATGACACGGCAAAAAACTGGGTATGCGTCATCGCTCACTGAGATCACCCTAACAAAATCATTTTTCCATAGGATACGCTCGCGCTCAGGATTACAAAGAGAACAATGCTCGGGAGACTCAAGCTTCATGAACAAACTTTCTTTTCACAGAGACAAAATCTCAATAACAAACGTAACGTCATGTTAACTGAGACCCCACATTAGCAACCAGTACCTGAAAAATTTCCCGATGGCAATACAGACAATAGATAACATTAGGTGGGTTCTTAGCCAACCAGCGGCTAAACAAACGGCATCGCCAAGCAATGGGACCCAAGAAATCAGAAGAGAAAGGCCGCCCCAGCGTTGGACATTCGACAATAGCCGCGCGCTTGGTAAGCGACGAGTTGGTAAAAATCGGCCTAGAAAAAATGTCGTAATTCCGCCGAGTGTATTACCAACTGTGGCGACCCATAGCGTCATCCAAGTCGATGCGGTTTCATGAAGCAACATCGTTATAAAAACCACCTCGGAACTTCCTGGCAACACAGTAGCCGATAAAAAACTAGCCACAAATAAGCCAAACAAAGATGCACCTTCCATACTAGGTCTCCATTAACCGCGAAACTTTCAGAGGTTTTGACTGGTCCTAGCCCCGCTTTACTGAAAAAAATCCGCACACCCATAAAAAGTTTTAAAGGAATTTCGCTTATAATCTCAGCTATGCAAAACAATACAAATGTCGCTAGCCAGCTGACCTAAGCGCAATCAGTTTTAACATTCTTGATTATAGGAGCACCCCTTGATTAGCACCCCAAAACAACTCGTTATTGTTGTCCTACTCGCCTTTGCCGTCCCACTGACAGTTATTTTACTAGTGGTCCAATTTATCACAAGCGGTATAAATGCTGACCCAAATAGTTCTGCAATGAGCGACGCCGCTATCGCTGAAAGAATGCAGGTGCTAAACGGTAACGCATCGACTCAAAGTGTAAATAAGGCAGCGTCGGATAGCGCAATTGCTGTCGCGGACCCAGGGGAATCTTTGTACAACACCGTATGTCAGGCATGTCATGCTGCGGGTATTGCGGGCGCGCCCAAGACAGGAGACCAAACAGTCTGGGGCGCTCGCCTGGAACTAGGAAATGATGTCCTTTATCAAAGCGTCATCAAAGGGAAAAATCTGATGCCCGCGAGAGGGGGGGCAACAAACGCATCTGATGACGATATTAAGGCGGCGGTCGATTTTATGCTGTCAACACTTCAGTAAAAGCCGCGTATTGTTAATTTTTCATGGCAACCTACGCGATTGGTGACATCCAAGGTTGTGCGAAAACACTCCTAGCGCTGCTAGAAACACTCGAATTTAACCCCGACGTAGACCAACTTTGGCTTGCCGGAGACCTCGTTAACCGCGGTCCCGACTCTTTAAAGGTTCTGAGATACGTTTACAGCATCAAAGAATCAGTAAGGATCGTGCTTGGGAATCACGACCTACATTTGCTTGCTGTAGCCTGTGGTGTCGGGACCATGAGGGCGGACGACTCCATCCACGATATTCTCAATGCATCAGATCGGCACGACTTACTAAAGTGGCTTCGTCAACAACCGCTTTTTTTCAAAGATGATAAGTATGCGATGGTGCACGCTGGAATACTTCCAGCATGGGATTTCACAAAAGCAAAAGCGCTCTCATCGGAAATTGAGGCTCTACTGCAGAGTGATCGCTATGTTGACCTCTTAGCAAATATGAGGGGCAGTAAACCTAGTTACTGGTCCGAGGAACTGACGGGCTGGGAACGGTACCGCGTACTATTAAATGCATTCACACGAATGAGAGTATGCGATAAAAAAACAGGCCACATGCATTTTTCCTACAAAGGACCTTACGAGACCATACCCGAGTTCTCCGCAGCCTGGTTTGATCTTCCTGCAGAACGGTCCGAAGATGTAACGCTAATTTGTGGTCACTGGTCTGCGCTTGGTGTACACCTAAAATCCAACTTAGCATCCCTGGACTCGGGATGCATATGGGGAGGACCACTGACGGCATACTGCTTGGATACTCGGGAAATCACGCAGACGCCTAATCAAGACCGATAAATTACCACTCGAGCACCCGATCGAAGTTCTCTTTGAATGCAGCTTCAATGTAAGTTCTGTCAAATTGGTGGTTCTGTGGCCCCTGACTTGCAATCTTAATGGCACCCAATAACGAAGCAAGACGTCCGGTGGTCTGCCAATCTAATCCAGCCTGAATCCCGTAGAGAAGTCCTGACCGATACGAATCACCGCATCCAGTTGGATCGATAATTTCTTTTGCAGTCACGGTTGGAATATCTAATATTTTTTCATCCGTATAGATGCTAGATCCCTGACCACCACGCGTGACAATCAGCGCTGTCACACGCTTAGCGATAAAAGAAAGTGTCTGGCCTGTTTTTTCTTCTAGCATTTTTGCCTCGTACTCATTCATTGCTGCATATTCCGCTAAATCGATAAAGTTTAATAGCTCCTCTCGATCAAACATGGGCAAGCCCTGTCCAGGGTCAAAAACAAACGGAATTCCAGCTTCATGAAATTCCTGTGCATGCTGAATCATGCCATCACGACCATCCGGGGCGACGATACCCAGGCTAACATCTTGGGCATCTGCAATATGATTCTGGTGAGATGAGCTCATCGCGCCAGGGTGAAACGCTGTAATCTGATTATCATCCAAATCGGTGGTGATGAACGCTTGAGCGGTAAACGCATCGGGGATAACAGAAACGTGCTCTGTTGATAAACCTTTTCGTCGCATGCGATCGGTATAAGGGGCGTGATCTTGCCCAACCGTTGCCATCACTAATGGTTTACCCCCCAGCAAATGCAAGCTATACGCTATATTACCCGCACACCCACCATACTCTCGCCGCATGTGTGGAACCAAAAAGGCGACATTCAAGTTATGAAGTTGATCAGAAATAATGTGGTTTTTAAAGCGATCCTCAAAAAGCATAATAGAATCGTAAGCGATAGAACCGCAAATTAAAGTGTTCATTAGAAACCCTTGGTCAAATTACGTGAAAATCAAAAAGTAATATTGTACGTGGTAGAAAAAAGATGGGTCTATGTTTGTATAAGACGACGATTTGCTCGGAAATTCATCAAGATACCAATCCCTATTAAAACTGTTACGGCAGAGGATCCGCCAAATGAGATTAGAGGCAGTGGGACTCCTACAATAGGTAGCAATCCGATAACCATGCCGACATTAACAAACGCATAAATAAAGAGTGTCAGAGTGATTGATGCCCCAGATAACCGACTAAAAACATTGGGGGCTCGCGTAGCAATTTGCAATCCTCTCCAAACCAATACAAGGTAAGCTAGAAAAATAAGTAGTACACCTATAAACCCAAATTCCTCACCCAAGACTGCAAACACAAAATCCGTAGTTCCCTCGGGGAGAAAATTTAGCTGGGATTGAGTCCCCTCCATCCAGCCTTTACCCCAAAATCCGCCAGATCCGATCGCGATCGTTGACTGGATTGTATGGTACCCCGCCCCTAAAGGGTCAGACGCAGGGTTCAATAGCGTGAGAACGCGCGTTTGTTGATACGGCTCGAGCATGCTCCATGCGAACGGCATAACTAAAACAGAGATTGTCACAATAAAACCAAGCACCCTCAGCGATATTCCTGCAAAGAAAAGGACAAAAAAACCCGAAGCGAGAACCAATATTGAAGTCCCTAAATCTGGTTGCTTTAGAATTAATATCACCGGGGCCACCAGTAGTATAGCCGCGATAAAGTAATGCTTTAGGTTTAAGACTCGTTCATAACGATCGAAATACCAAGCGAGCATTAAGGGCAACGCGATTTTCATTAATTCTGACGGTTGAATGCGTATGACTTGAAGATCAAGCCACCGTTGCGCTCCCTTAGCTTGGTCACCCATCAACGCTGTTAATACCAGCAAGATCATTGCTAATATGTATAAGGGCAGGGCTAAACGACTAAGATAGCCCAACGGTATTTTCGCAACTGCCCACATCAGGATAAACGCCACACCAAAATGTTTAGTCTGAGTCAAGACTTTAGTCATATCACCCTGAGAGGAACTAAAAAGAACGCAAAGACTAACCACAAACAGCACGAGCACCACGCACAAAAGAGGCCAATCAAGCGTTTTAACGAACTCATTTTTAATACGTAAAAAAATGACTATGCTCCTTCAGGATCGGTGGTCAAACAAGTTCATGGCCGAAGATCAAAATATGCATCGAAAACCTTTCGTGCAATTGGGGCTGCAACACTGCCGCCCCCACCACCGTTTTCAACTACAACAGCCAGCGCAATTGTTGGTTGGTGGGCGGGAGCATAACCAATAAAAAGAGCGTGATCTTGCAGCTTTTTTGCAAGAGATTCCTCGTCATATTCTGCGCCCCTCAGGCTAAACACTTGTGCCGTCCCAGTTTTACCCGCTATCGGATAAGCTGCGCCCCGCCCAGCCCCGGCAGCAGTCCCACCCGGCTTCATCACATCCTCCATCGCTTTTTGCAAAACGCGAATGTGTTTTTTAGACAACATTAAGGGCTGACTGGGAGTTAACGGCGGACCATCCAGAATCGACATCGACGGTGGATGTATCCCTGATCGAGATAAGACGGGCTGCACCAATGCATGGCCATTGGCTAATGCTGCTGTCGCAACAGCGAGTTGCAAAGGCGTAACTAAATTATAGCCCTGGCCAATGCCCACGGATATTGTATCTCCCGGGTACCAAGGTATTCCAAACCGTCGTCTCTTCCATTCTTTAGAAGGCGCGATACCGGTTGCTTCCCTTGGTAGATCGATTCCCGTTTTTGATCCAAACCCAAATTGATCCAAATATTTGTGAATCTTTTCAATCTCTAACTCGTGAGCAAGCTTATAAAAATAGGTATCAACCGACTCGACGATGGCCTTGTGCAAATTTACCTCGCCATGCCCCCCCTTTTTCCAATCTCTAAATTTATACTGGCTACCGGGCAAAGAGAAAAATCCTGGATCCCACATTGACCACTCAGGGGTTCTAACATTCTCTTCTAAGCCCGCAATAGCGATGAACGGCTTAAGTGTTGAACCCGGCGGATAAACTCCATCACTTGCCCGGTTGACCAAAGGTCGGTCTGCAGAATCTCGAATTTGGCGCCAAGTAAACTCATCAAATCCTCGAACGAATAGACTAGGGTCATAGCCAGGTTTAGACACAAAGGCTAAAACGCTTCCATCATTTGGATCCAGCGCAACCAATGCGCCATTTTGATTCCCTAACGCTTCAAATGCAGCCTTTTGTAGCGCGAGATCAATAGTCAGGAAAACGTCCTCCCCTCCAACTGGATGCTGCCGATCGAGCACCCGAAGCTCTGTACCCCGAGAATCGACCTCAACATGATTAAGTCCTAGTTGTCCTCTAAGTTTAGATTCATAAAAAGCCTCAATTCCTCGTTTCCCAATCCAATCAGAATTGATATACCGCGCTCTCAATCCTTTCTCCGTGAGACGGTCAAGATCTGCCTCACTGACACGCCTAACATAACCCAACAAATGTGACGTCAACTCACTATGGGGATACTCTCTGTAGAGCTGAGCACTAAGTTTTATATCCGGAAATCGATATGCGTTAGCAGTAAATCGTGCGATCTCATCCTCGCTTAAATCATCCCTAATAATGATGTTGGAGAATCGACCAGCTTTTTGCATCGCTTTTTCGATTCGCACTCGTTCCTCAACAGAGATCTTTACTAGATCACTCAAAGTATCAAGCACTTTCCCAAGGTCATCTATGCTCTTGGCCTGAAATTCCAATGCGTAAGAAGAATAATTCTTTGCTAGAACATGGCCATTTTTATCATAAATCAACCCTCGATTTGGAAGGACTGGGGAGACATTAATACGATTATTTTCAGCCCGAAGTTGATAATAATCCGTCTTTATTATCTGCAAATAAAATAGCCGGCCAAGCAAAAGTACAGACAAAATAAGCATAGAGAGGATCGCCCCTCTTATTCGAAAATGAAAAGCTCCTAATTGTGTTGAAGACTGTCTATATCGCGGCATTCGTACATTTAAACTCTTTTGTTATGCAGCATGGTGCATGACGATCAACTTACAATCTGTCGACACGTGAATAATTCTTCTCGAGAATGAATTCGACTAAAGACCAGGTCATTCCCCAAGCAGCTACTGCAACCAATCGGCCCATATCCATTGAGGCACCAACGTATAGGGAAACTAAACCATGTGAGATCACTTCGAGCGCTAGAACTGTCAGAACAACAAATACAGTTCTATTCAAACGAGCACTCATTCGAAATCGACTACTGAACTGCACAGCTAATGCGACCAGACACAAATATTTTAAGGCATGGATACCAACTATTTGGCCCCCTAAAAAATCTACGACCATGCCCAACACAAACACCGTACTTAGTCTCGGCCCATGATCCCCACCCAACATCGCCCAGTATAAAATAATAAGCGCTAAGCAATCCGGGGCGGTTGAGCTAGAAAGTCCCGGCAATCCAAAACTAGAAATAATCAGACCGATAACAATCGAAACGGTCATTTTTATATTTGAAATCCGTTGTATCAACACAGACATATAAGTAAACCTTAACTAACGCTTAGTCTAATTTATCCAACGAAAACAGATCATCACCGGTCAATCCAGTGAGCGCAATAAAGCTATTATTTGCATTTGGATCCTCCAAAGACTGCACTAATATTCTAGAAAAATTGGAGGTCAAGTCCGTACTTACTGAACTCACTTTACCAACTGGAATACCATAAGGATATCGACCACCCAGCCCGGAGGTGACCAAAATGTCATCAACCTTAATATCGACCTCCTCGGGGACAAACTTCAACTCTAGCGAATTATATTTTCCTCGTCCAAAAACTACAGCCCGAAAGCCCGTTCTGAGTACTTGAACATATACGCTCGCTCGTTGATCAGAGACCACTCTTACGACAGCTTGATCCTCTTCGACACTAATAACTTGACCAATGAGCCCTTTGGCCCCGACAACATAATCACCAGATTTTATCGGCGCATTTTTTTTATATTGAACCCTGAGCCATTGATCATAAGGGGAGTCTGATGCCGCAATCACCGTTACCGCGTGCATCCCGGTGGCGCTCTGCTCTCGCAACTCGAGGAGGGATTCAAGCTCTTCAAGACGCTTTTCAGTTGCGGCTAACTTTTGCAGTTGCACGTCACTATATATTTTTGCAGTTTTAAGTTTTTGATTTTCTCTAACCAGTTCCACCTTAGAGGAAAAGTAAATACTGAAATCGTCCAACCAAGCTTTAAATGGTCGAAAGGAGCCATTAACTGCAACTTCAAAACTCGAAAGCTTATCTTTAATAGGCGTAAATGTACGTTGGTTTAAATCAAGAAAAATAAAACATAAAGCGATGGTTAAGTACACCAAAAACTTTACATAAAAATGAAACCTATTACCTTTGATTGTATTGGACGCTAATGGCATGTCCTGGCAAAGAGATTAAGCTATCTAGTTAAGTCCAGTGAAAAAGCTTTAGAAATCGACAATACCTTATTCATTAGCAAAAACACCCGTAAACGGATCATCAAGTTTTTCGAGTGCCATCCCAGAGCCACGAACCACACAAGTTAACGGATTATCACTAACCACAACTGGCAACCCTGTCTCCTCCATCAATAGACGATCAAGATCTCTCAATAGAGCGCCACCCCCGGTCAAAACCATCCCTCGCTCCGCAATGTCTCCGCCTAATTCTGGGGGCGTTTGCTCCAGCGCATTTTTCACTGCTGACACAATACTATTTAATGGGTCCGACAAAGATTCTAAAATTTCTGTACTGGTAATTTTAAAGCTACGCGGAATCCCTTCTGCGAGATTTCTGCCCTTAACTTCTTTCTCACGAATCTCTCCGCCCGGGTATGCAAGACCAATATCTTTTTTCAATTCCTCTGCCGTAGCTTCACCGATCAGCATTCCGTAATTACGACGTACATAATTGATTATTGACTCGTCAAACTTATCGCCGCCTGTTCTAACGGAGCCTGAATAAACCACCCCTCCAAGCGAGATAACACCAACCTCTGTGGTACCGCCACCAACATCTACGACCATGGAGCCCGTGGCCTCCTCAACCTGAAGACCAGCCCCGATTGCAGCAGCCATAGGCTCCTCAATCAACTCTACCTTACGAGCGCCAGCACCATAAGCAGACTCTCTTATCGCACGTCGCTCAACCTGGGTAGATCCGCAAGGAACACAAATGACGATTCTCGGACTCGGTGCAAAAAATCTTGTGTCGTGCACCTTTTTTATAAAATGCCGGAGCATTTGCTCGGTGACAGTAAAGTCAGCAATTACACCGTCTTTCATTGGTCGAATCGCATTGATGTTGCCAGGTGTTCTCCCAAGCATTAACTTAGCCTCATTACCGACAGCTCTGATGGTTTTCGTTCCCCCTCCAATCGATTCATGACGTATCGCAACAACCGAGGGCTCATCTAAGACGATACCCTTCCCACTCACAAAAATAAGCGTGTTTGCCGTTCCTAAATCAATGGCTATATCATTTGAGAAAAAACGCGTAAATAGTCCGAACATGATGTGCTCCTACGAGTAGGCGGGGGTAGAATAATAAGTCATTGATGTATGATAACCTAATGCTTTATTTAAGGCGAAAAACTTTCAAATAACCAGAATGTCAGCTTTAAAAGTCTTCGCTCCCCTGGCTCCAGAGGAAATAGACTTGCATGACCGTGAAAATCAGATGTTCTAAATCAAATAAGATCCAAATATGTCGCTATCCAAACAAGACGTCAAAAAGGCTGCTGATCTCGCACGAATTGAGGTTACAGATCAAGAAGCTGGGGATGCGTTAGGTCCCCTTGAAAAAGTGTTCGCCCTCATTGAAGAGATGCAACAACTTGATACTGAAAATGTTGAGCCCATGGCCCACGCTCAAGACATCTCCACTCGACTTCGCGAGGACATCGTGACTGAAAAAGACCAGCGAGAAACACTTCAAGCCTCAGCTCCGGCCGTTGAAAAAGGCCTTTTCCTCGTTCCTAAAGTCATAGATTAATAATGTTTGGTAAAACTGTTAAAGAACTCGGTGATGCTCTTCGCCGCAAAGACTTCTCAAGTACGGAGCTGACGACTGCATATCTTGAGCGTAGCAAAACCCTCAATAAAGAAGTCAATGCATTCATCACCTTTGACGAGGAGCAAACTCTCGCCCAAGCTAAATTAGCGGATGAAATACTCTCAACCGATGACGCGACTGCGCTGACAGGTATTCCGATTGCCCACAAAGATATTTGGTGCGCTAAAGACTGGATCACTACTTGTGGATCAAGGATGTTAGAGAACTTTCGGTCTCCGTATGACGCGCATATCATTAAACGCTTCAAGGAATGCGGAGCAGTCACGTTAGGAAAAACAAATATGGATGAGTTTGCGATGGGCTCATCGAATGAAACCTCCTGGTTTGGTAATGTTAAAAATCCGTGGGATCTCGGCCGAGTCCCTGGCGGAAGCTCAGGCGGATCAGCGGCAGCCGTAGCCGCTGATATGACACCGGCGTCCACGGGTACCGATACTGGAGGCTCAATTCGACAGCCTGCCGCATTATGCGGGATTTCTGGTCTTAAACCTACTTATGGATTAGTATCCCGTTATGGAATGATCGCGTTCGCCTCCAGCCTTGATCAAGGTGGCCCAATGGCGAAATCTGCAGAGGACCTCGCTATTCTCCTAGAGGCCATGGTGAGTTTTGATGACAAAGATAGTACTAGCCTCGAAAAACCGACCGTGCATTATTCGAGCATGATCAACAAATCAGTAAAGGGATTGCGAATTGGTATTCCAAAAGAATATTTCAGTGATGAAATAGCGCCGGACATACAAAATGGAGTCCAAGACGCGCTAAAAGAATACGAAAAACTAGGCGCCAGGCTTGTCGATATTAATCTGCCAACCAGCCCTTTATCAGTCGCGGCATATTACGTGATTGCCCCGGCAGAGGCCTCTAGCAATTTATCGCGCTTTGACGGCGTTCGCTATGGTTATCGGGCCCCCAATTACAGTGACTTGAACGACATGTATGCTAAAACGCGTGCCCAAGGATTTGGAGCAGAAGTTAAAAGAAGAATACTAATTGGCACATACGTACTATCACACGGATACTACGATGCATATTATCTGAAAGCTCAGAAAGTAAGGCGTCTGATCTCCCAAGACTTCGCTCATGCTTTTAAAACATGTGACATGATCATGTCGCCAACTACGCCAAGTACCGCATTTAAGATTGGTGAAAAAGTGTCCGATCCAGTACAAATGTATCTATCGGACACATTCACAATCGCTGCTAATTTAGCCGGATTACCGGCCATGTCAATTCCGTGTGGCCTAGACCGAAATCAATTACCAATCGGCTTACAGCTCATAGGTAACTATTTCGACGAAGCTGGCATGATAGCGGCTGCGCATCAATACCAATGCGCTACCGACTGGCACCTCAAAAAACCACCTCTGCATAACGTGTGAAATTATGGAATGGGAAATTGTCATTGGAATTGAAACCCACGTACAACTGTCAACTGAGTCAAAGATCTTTTCTGGGGCATCTACTGATTTTGGAGCGATGCCTAACGCGCATGCTTGTGAAGTAGATCTTGCATTGCCTGGGGTTTTACCAGTTCTCAATAAAGATGCTGTGGAAAAAGCGATACGCTTTGGTGTCGCGACACAAGCTACCATCAATCAACGCTCAATTTTTGCAAGAAAAAACTATTTTTATCCTGATTTACCAAAAGGCTATCAAATTAGTCAAATGGAAATACCAGTCGTAGAAGGCGGCACTATTAAATTTCATGTCGCCGAGTCTGAAAAGACGGTTAATTTAACCCGCGCCCACCTAGAGGAAGATGCCGGGAAATCACTGCATGAGGACTTTATCGACATGAGCGGTATCGACTTAAATCGAGCCGGAACACCATTATTGGAAATTGTGTCTGAACCCGAAATGAGGTCCTCCGACGAGGCGGTGGAATACGCAAAAACACTTCACTCTCTCGTACGCTGGATAGGTATTTGTGATGGGAATATGCAAGAAGGAAACTTCCGGTGTGACGCAAATGTCTCCGTCCGAAGGAAAGGGGATAAAACCCTCGGAACCCGTCGGGAGATCAAGAATTTAAACTCATTCAAGTTCCTTCAGCAAGCTATTGAATATGAAGCACGTTGGCAAATAGAACAAATCGAAGATGGGCTAGCCATTGTTCAGGCTACAGTTCTTTTTGATCCTGATAGCGGCGAAACCAGATTAATGAGAACCAAAGAAGACGCTCATGACTATCGCTATTTCCCAGATCCAGACCTATTACCATTAGTCATTGACGATGATTGGCTAAAAACAACACGAGCCTCCCTTCCCGAACTCCCGAAATCAAAAGCCCGACGATATCAAGATGATTTAGAACTGAGCGGGCCCGATGTGGCGTCACTGGTCTCAAGTCTTGAGGCCGCTACATATTTTGAAGCTACGCTTAACCACTTTGATGTAAGCGGTATTAAGCCAGCAGCCAAATCAATTGCAAACTGGATGAATGGAGAGCTGACAGCCTCACTCAATCGTTCTCAAAAAGATTTCTCCCAATGCCCCATCGCTCCAGAGACTTTGTCAGTCTTGATTAAACGTGTACTTGACAACACATTGTCTACAAAATTAGCGCGTTTAGTTTTTGAGGAGCTTTGGAGCGGAGATTCAACTGTAGATGACATTATTTTGAAAAAGGGATTCAAGCAAATGTCAGACTCGGGAGAGATCGAATCTTTTGTCTCTCAAGTTATTGAGCAGCATCCGCAACAAGTTGCCGACTTTAAAGCGGGCAAAGAAAAAGCGCTCAACTCATTGGTAGGACAGGTGATGAAGCTGACTAAAGGCAAGGCAAACCCTACTCAAGTCAACGAAATTCTTAAAAGTAAATTAAGTTAACCTGCGCCGTATTCGGCGCGATATTGGCTAACCCGGCCGAGCTTGTCAGCCATTTCCGGTTGTTGTGATAAATAATCAACGAGATCATCCAAACAAAACAAGCTGATCACAGGCAACTTAAAGTCTCGTTCAATTTCTTGAATCGCAGATTCAGATCCTGTCCCACGTTCCTGACGATCTAGAGAAACGACGATACCGCAAGGTGTGGCGCCAGCGGATTCAATAACTTCAATCGATTCACGCACTGAAGTTCCTGCGGAAATAACGTCATCGACAATAAGCACGCGACCAGACACCGGAGCACCAATAGTTACCCCTCCCTCACCATGAGCTTTAGCCTCTTTACGATTAAATGCGAACGGAACGTTCCGATTAAAACTCGCTAATGCTATCGCTGTCGAAGCGGATAAGGTAATCCCTTTATAAGCTGGGCCGTAGAGCATATCAAACTCGGTTTTCGCATTAAGAATCGCTTGAGCATAAAATCGACCTAACTTTGCGATAGCGTCACCATCTGTAAATAAACCTGTATTAAAAAAATAAGGAGACTGTCTACCCGCCTTAGTTATAAAGTCCCCGAAACGCAAAACGTTAGCGTGAAGAGTAAACTCAATAAAATCTATTTTTGAGAAAGTTTGTGATGTCATGTTAAGAATAATTTCGTTAAATTTAAATGGTATCCGTTCTGCTGTGAGAAAAGGGCTCGCCCCATGGATGAAAAGGTCCAACGCAGATATATTATGCCTACAAGAGCTTAAAGCTCAGGAAAAAGATATTGACGACGATACTAGAAATATATCTAGTTATCACAGCTATTTTCATTGCGCTCAACGACCCGGTTATAGCGGCGTTGGTATTTATTCTAAACGAGAACCTGATGACGTGATTGAAGGGCTTGGTATCGACGACATTGATGCTGAAGGCAGATATATTGAAGCGCGCTTTAATAACCTTTCCGTAATTTCCGTTTACGTTCCGTCAGGATCAAGCTCCGAGGAACGTCTAGCCATCAAATTTCGTTTCATGGAGCGATTCATAGAGCCATTACAACAACTCATGGATAGCGGAAGAGAGGTCGTAATTTGTGGAGACTGGAACACCGCACACAAAGAGATCGATCTTAAGAACTGGAAATCCAATAAAAAAAACTCAGGTTTTATGCCTGAAGAGAGAGAGTGGATCGATGGAATTCTTAATAATCTAAGATATGTAGACGTATTTAGAACATTGAACTCTCGTCCCGACCAATACACTTGGTGGTCAAATCGCGGTCAGGCCTGGTTGAATAATGTCGGTTGGCGTATTGACTACCAACTATGTACCCCTGGTATTGCACAAACAGCAAAACGTGAAAAAATTTATAAAAGGAAACGTTTTAGCGACCATGCCCCATTAATTATTGACTACGATTTTGATTTTTAAATTACACAATTAAATTCAAAGAAGCGTTTCCTCAAAATCATGACTGTTACAGACTTCTTAAAAATTTATACTCAGACAAATGTGTTGCGCATGCTGTTCTTGGGGTTTTCAGCTGGCTTGCCATTGCTTTTAGTTTTTGGAACCCTCTCCTTCTGGCTCAGAGAAGCCGGGCTCGAACTTTCAGCGATTGGTTTTTTTTCATGGATAGGTTTGGTCTACGCTTTTAAGTGGGCGTGGTCTCCACTCGTTGATCAACTGCCAATTCCTGTACTAACAGCAAGATTTGGTAAACGACGCTCGTGGCTACTCGTATCACAGATTGCGGTAGGTATTGGACTATTTGGCATAGCAACAAGTGATCCATCAAAAGGGATATCTGGTCTCATTGGATTCGCTTTGTTAACTGCATTCGCCTCGGCAACTCAAGATATTGCTCTAGATGCTTTTCGGATTGAATCCGGACTGATTGAAGATCAAGGCGCCATGGCAGCAACGTACCAAATGGGATACCGACTGGCCATGATTACTTCGTCCGCCGGCGCATTATTCTTAGCCTCATGGTTTGACTACACTGAGAACATATATGAGCCTGAGCCTTGGATGTATTCTTACATGTGTATGGCGTTACTCATGCTAGTCGGGATGGTTACAACTATCCTCTCGCCCGAGCCTTCTCCAAAGACCAGTCATAAAAATAGTGAATGGGATACTAGATCACGTCTTGAACGACTAGTCAGTTGGTTTAAAAATGCCGCTGTAATGCCATTTTTAGACTTTATTCGGCGCTACCGACTTCAAGCTATCGTATTACTTGCAATGATCAGCCTCTACCGTATCTCGGATATAGTCATGGGAGTCATGTCTAATCCATTTTATCTAGACATGGGTTTTTCCAAGCAAGAGATTGCTACGGTATCCAAAATATTTGGTGTCATCATGACAATTTTAGGGGCTCTAGTCGGGGGATCACTAATAAAATATCTTGGGGTTTTTAAGATTCTCTTTATTGGCGCTGCCTTAAGTAGTCTGACAAATCTTCTATTCGCTTGGCTCTCAGTGAATGAGCCATCAATTGGCGCACTTACCCTCACGGTTAGCGCCGATAATTTCAGCGCAGGAATAGCCAGCGCGGCGTTTATCGCTTATCTGTCTAGCCTAACTAATATTCAGTACTCCGCAACACAATATGCGCTATTCAGTTCGCTGATGTTCTTATTTCCAAAATCAATTGCGGGGTGGTCAGGTGTGTTTGTAGAAACCTGGGGGTACGCATATTTCTTTTTAACAACAGCACTTATTGGGATACCTAGCCTAGCGCTTGTATGGTTGATACGGAAAGTATCGATAGAGGGCAAACCGCAAAATTAAACCAAAACGAGATTTACTGAAGCTAACCCTTGTTAAAACGGTAAATTGCTACGGCGCCCAAAAGATTAGGAAGCGTAGTAACCATTTGACCGTTCTCGCTGATTACAATCCGTTCACGAATACATACATCATGGTTCGAACAATATTTTTCGAAATCGTTAATCGTTAATACGTGAACATTTGGCGTGTCATACCATTGATGTGGCAGCTCTTTTGATATCGGTGTTTGTCCCAGAAAAATTTGTACGCGATGTCGCCACAATCCAAAGTTGGGGAAAGTTACAATGACCTCGCTACCAACACGAAGCATTTCGTTCATGATCGTCTCTGTCTCATGAACCGCTTGCAAAGTTAAAGACAAAATAACGTAATCAAAGGCACTATCAGCAAATCCTGATAAGCCTTGCTCTAGGTCGGATTGAATTACATTGACGCCATTACTAAGACTAGCCAACACGTTTCGATGATCTTTCTCAACACCATACCCCGATACGTTACGCTCCTTCGTAAGGTGTTGTAATAGTGATCCGTCACCACATCCCAAATCTAACACCGTCGAGTCATTATGAATCATCGTAGTTATGATTTCGTAATCGCGGCGCTTAATTTTGTTGGTATTAAGCATTACGGACCTCGTCCCATATTCGCTCAAAATAAGCGCTGATCAAGTTATGGTAAACAGGCTCGTCCATCAAGAATGCATCGTGTCCGTTTGGCGAATCTATTTCTGCGTAAGATACATTTAATTTATTTGCAACGAGCGCTTCGACGATTTCCTCAGAGCGGCCAGGCGAAAAACGCCAGTCGGAAGTAAATGAAATAACCAAATAATTAGCTTTGGCATTACGCAAGCTATCAGCTAGGTTCCCCGAGAACTTGGCGGCGGGATCAAAATAATCAAGCGCTTTAGTGATACGTAAATACGTGTTTGCATCGAAGGTATCTGCAAATTTATCTCCCTGATATCGCAGATACGATTCAATTTGGAAATCAGTGTCAAAATTAAACTTTAAAGCGTCTTTTCGCAAAGCTCTGCCAAACTTAACGTCCATTGTGTCGTCAGATAAGTACGTAATATGGCCAATCATTCGTGCGATTTTAAGTCCATTACGCGGTATGACTTTATGCTGGTAAAAATCGCCTTCAAAAAATTGGTTATCTAGCGTGATCGCTTGGCGCGCTACTTCATTAAATGCAATATTTTGTGCTGATAACTTAGGTGCAGCCGCAACGATTACGGCATTTTTAAGCCGATCCGGTTGATCTATTGTCCACTGAAGAGCCTGCATGCCTCCTAAACTACCGCCCATGACGGCCGCAAAGGTACCAATACCAAGCTTGGTAGCAAGCCTGGCCTGAGTCTCGACCCAATCCTCGACTGTGACCATAGGGAACGCACTGCCCCAAGGTTCATTGGTTACAGGGTTTATCGCTGATGGGCCCGTCGAACCATGACATCCACCGAGGTTATTAACGCCAATTACAAAAAACCGATCCGTATCCAAAGGCTTACCTGGACCGATCAGATTGTCCCACCAACCCAGAGTTTTTTCGTCTCCGTTATATGTGCCGGCCACGTGATGCGATGCATTAAGCGCATGACACACCAAAACAGCATTTGTTTTTTCAGTATTAAGCGTGCCGTATGTTTCAAAAGTCAGCTCATACTTTGAGATCGACTCTCCACATTTGAGCAGCAGAGGTTCCTCGAAATTTAGGGTTTGCGGCTGTACATCTCCGACTGACGAGATCACGACAACCGCCCCTCTTCAACCAATCTCCGAATAGATTTAATAACAACCTCATAGAACAAGTTTAAAGCTTCCATAAGCCTAAATTTTCGTCCTTGAGAGACGAACCAAAATACCGGTAGCCGCCTCTGATGCCATATCATTAATTAAAACATCCTCTTCATTTGATTTAGCTGCAATATCGAGGTCACTATGTGTTATTTTTCGTCGCAATACGATCTGCCCCTCCTGCATGCTACTTGAATTTTGTCCCTGCCCAATTCTATACCTAACGGTATAAATCAACTCATACTCGTCAACGCTACCCACATTTGACAATACCGCAACCGCTCGTGTGGAGACTTCCTCTAAAATATTTATCGTAGCTTCTGCTGCAGATAAGGTTTGAACAATTTCAATATTAGATTTTCTTTGGATTTGCCTTTTGATTATTCTGCCGACACGGGACTCTCCCGCCGCTTGCAGATATATAGTTTGATAAGGTATTTCGTAACTACCTTTCAATTTAAACCCGCAACTGGATAACGTAATTGCGATAACTAAAAAGAGTAACTTGATTCTTATTTTGCGCATTAATTTCGCATACAAAAAGATTAGATGACGATATTAACCAGTCGGCCAGGAACGACTACAACTTTTTTTACTGGCTGACCTTGAACGTAATTCTGCACTAACTTATCCCCTAAAGCTACGGCCTGAATCTCCTCGTTTGAGGCCGATACAGAAATGGTTATTTTACTTCTCAATTTCCCATTAACCTGCACTACAAGCTCAATTTCATCTTGTAATAGCGCTTCTTCATTTACTTTTGGCCATGCTGCATATTGCAACTCGTCCGAAAATCCAAGCTCCCGCCATAATCGCTCAGTGATATGCGGCACGATCGGAAATAGTATTCGTAATAAAATACTGAGACCTTCCGCACGCAAACTTGCTTGCTCATCACCCTCTAACGCAGCATCTTCGATTAGATCAAGAGTGTTAAGCATTTTCATCCCGGCAGAGGCGACGGTATTGTACTGCTTTCGCTGATAGTCAAAATCGGCTTGCTTTAGCAACACATGCAGATCTCTGCGTATATCTTTTGCAACTTTAGAATTAAGCTCAAATGTCGTTAAAGCCAACCCCTCGGCGATCGACTGTTTAAATTGGTAACCATAGCGCCACAGCCGCTTTAAATACCGATAAGCACCCTCGACCCCATCATCATTCCAGGCTAACGTATCTTCCGGCGGAGACGTAAACATCATGAAGAATCGAGCTGTATCAGCCCCGTATCGATCTATCAGGGACTGCGGATCGACCCCGTTATTTTTTGACTTCGACATCGTTCTAATGCCACCGGTCTCTACGGTTTCACCGCTATTAACTAAACGTTGTCCTGCGCGCTTTCCGCTTTCATCAAGTAATAATTCCACGTCTTGCGGATTATAATAAGTAATTCGGCCCGTCTTCTCTGTCTTATAAAAGATTTCATTTAAAACCATACCTTGCGTCAACAAATTCGAAAACGGCTCGTCGATCTCTGAAACCTTAAGGTCGCGCATAACCTTCGTCCAAAACCGAGAATACAACAAGTGCAAAATAGCGTGTTCGATCCCACCAATGTATTGGTCAACCGGCAACCAGTAACTGGCCCGCATGTCCACCATTGCTTTGTTTGCATCAGCGCTTGCGAATCGTAAAAAATACCACGATGAATCAACAAAGGTGTCCATCGTGTCAGTTTCCCGTTGCGCGTCTCGCCCACAAGTGGGGCATTTACATTGTAAGAAATCATCTCTTTTATTTAGGGGATTACCCGAGCCATCCGGCACACAATCCTCAGGCAATACTACGGGTAGATCCTTCTCTGGGACCGGCACATCGCCACATGATTCACAATGGATAATCGGAATCGGCGTGCCCCAATATCTTTGTCGCGAAATACCCCAATCACGAAGTCTCCATTGAGTATGTCTTGCGCCTAAATTAAGGGCTGAGAGATCTTTAGCTATATTCTCTACCGATTGAGCGAAGGTCATACCATCATATTTACCCGAGTCAAAACAAATCCCTTTGTCTGAATACCATTCATTCCAGCTGTCCAGAGAGAAGTCTTTATTAGGAACCTCTATTACCTGCTTAATATCAATACCGTATTTTTTTGCAAAGAGAAAATCACGCTCATCATGCGCTGGCACACCCATCACGGCACCCTCTCCATACGTCATCAAAACGTAATTACCAACCCAAACTTCGACACGACTATGGTCTAGAGGATGCGTCACAAAAATACCTGTAGGCATTCCTTTCTTTTCTAAAGCAGCCATATCGGCTTCCATTGTGCTGCCCTGCTTACATTCCTCAATAAATGCAGCTAATTTTGGGTTGGACCTTGCGGCATACTCTGCGATACTGTGTTCCGCTGCCACCGCGCAGAATGTGACTCCCATGATGGTGTCGACTCGAGTCGTGAACACTTTTAGCATTTCATCCTTACCATCCAAGGTATAAGGAAAAAATACATTCACACCCTCACTTAAACCAATCCAATTCGCTTGCATCGTTTTCACGCGATCCGGCCATCCAGACAAAGTCTCCAGCGCCTCTAGGAGTTCGCGCGCATATTCGGTTATACGCATGTAATACATCGGGATCTCACGCTTCTCGACAACAGCACCCGTTCTCCAGCCACAGCCATCAATAACTTGTTCATTGGCAAGCACAGTTTGATCAACTGGATCCCAATTTACCGTTCCAGTCCTTCGATATACGAGGCCTGTCTCGAGCATTTTAGTAAATAGCCACTGATTCCATCGATAATAGGTAGGATCACAAGTTGCCAGCTCTCTACTCCAATCGATGGCAAAACCTAACGACTGAAGCTGCTTTTTCATATACGCGATATTGTCACGAGTCCACTTAGAAGGCGGCACACCGTTAGCCATGGCGGCATTTTCTGCTGGCAAGCCAAACGCATCCCATCCCATCGGTTGAAGAACATTGTATCCATTCATACGGTGATATCGGGTCAGCACATCACCGATCGTGTAATTACGCACATGCCCCATATGTAACTTGCCCGATGGGTAAGGAAACATAGACAAACAATAATACTTGGGCTTGTTTTGATCTTCTGTCGCCTTAAATGACTCGCTCTCAACCCAGCGAGACTGGGCCTCCGCTTCTATGAGCGCGGGGTGATATTGACTTTCCATGAGTGACCAATGTTGTAAACTAATGTCTAATTATAACTTTAGGTCTACATTAATGACGCGCAATATTGAATTCAAGCGCGTCTTTACTGCGAAGTAGAATTCAGCTCTTCGTATGAGACCACTAACTGTATGTATAAATTATGTCCCGAGCACATCCAATTGTTGCCGTCACGGGCGCATCTGGCGCTGGTACTACGAGTGTCCAGGAAGCTTTCAAATCTATTTGTGCCGATGCTAAATTCGAAGCGGTTTTTGTTGAGGGAGACAGCTTCCATCGGTACGAACGTGAGGAAATGCGTAAATTAATCGACGCGTGGGAGCGAACCGCTGGCCGAACAATAAGTCATTTTGGTCCTGAGGCTAACCTTTTCGGGGAATTAGAAACATTATTTACTGAGTACGGCGAAAGGGGAATGGGTCGGGCAAGACAATATTTACACAACGAAGATGCTGCTCGCCTTCATGGCCAAAAAGTTGGGACCTTCACGGAATGGTCGGATATAACGCCTGACTCTGACTTGCTTGTATACGAGGGCTTACACGGGGGCATCGTAACCGATGCAGTGAACATATCCCAGCATGTCGACTTATTAATAGGCGTTACGCCAACGATCAATTTAGAGTGGATACAGAAACTCTATCGCGATCAAAAGGATAGAGGGCACTCAATAGATGATGTGACACAGACTATTCTCAGAAGAATGCCCGACTATATTGAATACATCGTGCCGCAGTATTCAAGAACACATATTAATTTCCAACGGGTTCCAACCGTTGACACCTCAAACCCCTTCTCCAACACAGGAATTCCCAGCCCGAATGAGAGTTTAATCGTCGTCCGATTTAATGACCCAAACCAACAAGAGATTGAAGATATAATCAATGCCGTGGGAGGGTCATTCCAGAGCAAAGAAGACTGCATTGTTGTCCCCGGCCAAACGTTTGAGCAAACATTAAAATTTATTCTTAGCCCCAGAGTCCAAAAACTTGTAACTAATGGTCGCGAAGAGAGAAATCACAAATGAAATTTATTCCTACTGAAGCCCATTGAATGTCAAAAATATTGCAAGGGCTCAATCAACCGCAACTTGATGCTGCAACTCACTCAACTTCTTCCGTATTAGTTCTAGCAGGGGCTGGTTCCGGAAAAACAAAGGTACTCACAACTCGAATTGCCTGGCTAATTCAAACCGGCCAAATTAATCCCTTTGAATTGTTGGCAGTTACTTTTACGAATAAGGCAGCGAAGGAAATGCTTCTTCGTATTACGTCAATGCTACCCATCAATACGCGAGGCATGTGGGTGGGTACCTTTCATGGACTATGTAATCGACTTTTAAGAACGCACTACAAAGAAGCAAGCCTGCCTCAGACCTTTCAAATACTAGACTCAGCCGATCAGTTATCACTTGTTAAACGCGTGATGAAAAGTTTATCCATTGACGAAGTACGCTACCCATTCAGACAGGCACAGTACTTCATCAATTCAAACAAAGAAGAGGGTCTGCGCCCAAACAAAGTAGAGCCCATCGATGACTTCGGCCGAACACTTACCGAAGTTTATCGAGAGTACGAACGGGCTTGTGCCAACGAAGGAGTCGTAGATTTTTCAGAATTACTGCTTCGCTCTTACGAGTTGCTATTAAAGAACGAGCGGCTTCTTAAGCATTATCAAAGCCGCTTTAAACACATCCTGGTAGATGAGTTTCAAGATACCAATAAACTCCAGTATGCATGGCTTAAACTGTTAGCAGATCAAGGCGCTTGCGTGATGGCAGTAGGAGATGATGATCAGTCTATTTATGCTTTTAGGGGGGCTAACTCTGGGAATATGCTGAGCTTTGAAACTGACTTTGCAATCGAGAAAGTAGTTAAGCTGGAACAAAATTACCGCTCTCTTGGAAATATACTAGACGGAGCCAACGCACTCATTAAGAACAACGACGGTAGGCTCGGAAAAAATCTATGGACAGACCAAGGCGAGGGAGAACCTATCCGAGTATTTCGAGCCATGACTGATGGTGAAGAAGCAACGTTCATCATCGAAGAAATACAAGCGCTAAGAAACTCTGGCATCGAACTCAAAAACATTGCTCTCCTTTATCGGTCCAATGCTCAATCGCGGATATTGGAGCATGGTTTATTCAGCTCAGGGCTTCCCTACAAAGTGTATGGCGGACTGAGATTCTTTGAACGTCAAGAGGTCAAGCATGCGCTTGCTTATCTTCGACTAATTGCCAACTCCGAGGACGATGGCGCGTTATTAAGAATCATTAATTTTCCGACTCGTGGCATCGGTAATCGTACGATCGAACATATTCGCGACCTAGCTGAGCGGACCGGCACCTCCTTGTGGCAAGCCGCATGCTCGGCACCATTATCCGGTCGGGCAGTTACTGCGGTAACGAGCTTCATTACATTAATTGAAAAGCTAAAAAATGAAACCTCAGGATTCTCACTTCCAGATTTAATAGAACATTCAATCGAGAGCAGCGGTCTTATTGAGCATTATCAGAAAGACCGTGATGGTCAAGACCGGCTCGAAAATCTTAATGAGCTTATTAATGCGGCCTCAGCTTTTGCCACTGAACGAGCTGACATACCTAGCCTGGAAGCTCAAATGGCAAATGGTGCAGACGAAGACTTTAACGCAACCGAAATCGACCCTTTGGTTGATTTTCTTGCACATGCCTCGCTTGAAGCTGGGGATAATCAAGCAAGTGCCGGCGAAGATGCGCTGCAACTAATGACTGTTCATGCGGCAAAAGGCCTCGAATTCCATAGCGTCTTCATTAGTGGTTTAGAGGAGGGGCTGTTCCCTCACGAAAACAGTATTAACGAACATGGCGGTTTAGAGGAGGAACGAAGATTAATGTATGTCGCCATGACACGCGCGATGCGGCGCCTCTACCTTTCGCACTCACAAATGCGAATGCTTCACGGACAGACGCGTTACAACATTGAGTCCCGGTTTATTGATGAAATACCTGAGGAATTATTAAAAAAGATTAATGATGCTAAATCTGTTGCGACAACAGCGACTCAGCGTACTCTTTCACCCTCAATGACTAAACAAAAAGGTCAGGGTGGGTTCCGAGTTGGACAGCAAGTACAGCACAGTAAATTTGGTGTGGGTGTGATTGTTCAAATCGAAGGACAAGGCGCTGATGCTAGGCTTCAAGTGAACTTTAGAGACAGCGGGCTAAAGTGGCTTGCTCTCGAATACGCGAAACTAGTTCGCGTATAAAAAATTTTTACTCAGGGAAAATTTGTAAATTTGCTCGGTGATTCTGCAAAATACACTTGAGTAGATTTGGATCATGCGCATGCGTCAACTCACCAGGACGAGGCAAATGTAGGTCATAAAGACGAGAAACCCAAAATCTCAAAGCACCGGCCCGCAACATTATTGGCCAAACCTTCTTCTCTACCGGCAGGAACTGACGGACGCTGGCATAGCCGCCCAGCAGAGATTGTAATTTGCCTGCGTCTAGGACACCATCTCCACGAATACACCAATCGTTAACGGTTATCGCAACGTCATAAACCCAAGCGTCTGTGCAAGCGAAATAAAGATCAATAAACCCACCCACCCGAGAATCATCAAATAAAACATTATCTCGAAATAAATCTGCGTGAATTGGCCCCTTTGGAATTGCGTCATCAACAAATTCAGCCTGATACGCTATTTCTGTCCGAAGTAAATCAGCATCTCGCTCATCCAGAAATGTATAGATCTCATCAGCCGCTTTAGTCCACCAAGCCCTGCCTCTCAAGTTTTCTAAATGGCCTTCGAATGACTGTCCCGCTAAATGCATATGTGCGAGTTGTTCTCCAACCAGACGCACCTGATCACTGGTGGGAGTTGTACTCGGTGCCCCTGGAATACAACTAACAATGGCGGCCGGCTTACCATTGAGATCCCCCAGAAACAGATTTTCTAAGTTTTTAATAGGTGTCGGCACAGGCACCCCATGACTGCTCAAGTGCGCCATCAAATTCAAATAAAACGGTAACTCGCTCGCCGTTAACTTTTCGAATAAAGTTAATACAAAAGTACCGTGGTCTGTATCCAGAAAAAAATTCGTGTTTTCTATGCCCGACTCAATTCCACGCAGGTTTACGACTTTACCAATCGAATAGCACCGCTTAACCCATTGAGAGGCTTCTTCTAAACTGACTTTTGTAAAAACTGACATGATTTAAAGCATTACTACTATATCGATGAAATTATTGCTAAAGACCGCTATCTTACCGAAATTATCGAGAGCGCAACTCTGACATAATGTACGCGAGTGTAATTATCCGTCCTAACGAAATGATTTCATGAAAAAACTACTATTAATCGACGGCTCCTCCTACTTATATCGCGCGTTTCACGCTATGCCCGATTTTCGTAATAAAGCGGACGAGCCGACCGGTGCGATTTATGGCGTCATCAATATGCTTAAACGCGCCCGCCATGACATTAAACCGGACTACGTTGCGTGTATCTTCGACGCCAAGGGAAAAACATTTCGTGACGAGATTTATCCTAAATACAAGGCCAATAGGCCAAGTATGCCAGAGGATTTAAGAGCTCAAATAGAGCCACTACACGAATGTATTGCGGCTTTAGGTGTCCCCCTTTTGGTCATCCCCGATGTGGAAGCAGATGACGTGATTGCAACACTGACTAAAAAAGGGCTTGAGGAAAAACTCGAAATCGTAATTTCAACCGGCGACAAAGATATTGCCCAACTGATCAAGCCAAACGTCACAATTATTAACACTATGACTGGCGAAAACCTTGATACAGAGGGAGTCAAAGCAAAGTTTGGCGTCTATCCAGACCGAATGGTCGATTATCAAAGTCTAGTCGGTGACTCGGTCGATAACGTTCCCGGAGTCGACAAAGTAGGTCCTAAGACAGCGGTTAAATGGCTTAGCGAATATGGTGATCTTAATTCGATCATCGCAAATGCAGGCCAGATTAAAGGTAAAGTTGGAGAAAACTTAAGGCTGGCCGTTGAGTGGCTCCCGACGACGCGAGAGCTTGTAACTTTAAAGGAAGACGTTGTAATCGACGTCCGTATGGAAAATTTAAAATATAGACCAGAGGACAAAAAAACTGTCGCACGTCTATTTGAAAAGCTAAATTTTAGAACCTGGCTTGCTGAGCTACATCAGGAGAAAACAGAGGATATTGAAACCACAGCATCCAATACCGAAAAAAACATTCCGCAGGATTACCAACTTATTACCTCACTAAAAAAATTAGAGGATTGGATTAAACAAATAAGTATCGCCAAGCTCACAGCAATAGATACAGAAACAACAGGTCTCGACTCGATGCAAGCCAAATTAGTAGGTATTTCGCTTGCAACAAAAGCGGGCCAGGCAGGCTACATTCCTGTTGGACACGACTATGCTGATTGTCCAGAACAACTCGACGTGAATTTAGTCTTGAAAAAACTTAAACCGTGGCTAGAAGACCCACAACAGCAAAAAGTAGGACAAAACTTAAAGTTCGACCTACATATCTTTAATAATCATGGTATCCGGATGCGCGGGATCGCACACGACACGCTCCTACAATCCTATGTGTTAGAGAGCCACCATAAACATGATATGGACAGTCTCGCACAAAGGCATCTCGGACTTAAAACGACAAGTTATGACGAAATAACAGGTAAGGGGATTAACAGGATATCCTTTTCCAAAGTTGACTTAAATGTCGCTAGAGACTATGCGGCTGAAGACGCCGATATAACCTTGAGACTTCATGAATACATGTGGCCATTGTTAGAGCGGGAACCAAAGCTCACATACATTTACCGCGATATTGAGCTTCCCGCCATGGAGATTCTTTTCGAAATAGAGCGTTTTGGGGTTCTCGTCGACGCAGCGTCACTTAATAAACAAACGATAGATTTAAGCGAGAGAATACAAGTTATTGAGAAAGAAGCTTTTGAAGAAGCGGGCTCAAATTTCAATCTAAGCTCCCCCAAACAATTGCAAGAAATTTTATTTAACCAAAAACAATTACCAATACTGAAGAAAACACCTGGCGGTAAACCATCAACGAATGAAGAGGTGCTTCAGCAACTTGCGCTGGATCACCCCTTACCAGCATTAATCTTAAATCACCGAACGTTGTCCAAACTCAAAACGACTTACACCGAAAAACTTCCTCGTATGCTTGATGAGGATACTGGTCGAATCCACACTAATTATGCGCAAGCAGTTGCCAACACTGGTCGGCTTGCAAGTAACGAGCCGAACTTACAGAATATTCCTATTCGAACTGAGGAAGGACGGCGCGTAAGAGAGGCATTTATCGCGCCCACAGGGTCGGTCATTGTGTCCGCGGACTATTCACAAATTGAGTTGCGGATCATGGCCCACCTGTCCGAAGATGAAAGCTTAATTAAAGCGTTTAAAAATGGGGAAGACGTCCACCGACAAACAGCGAGTGAGCTATTCAATATCACACCAATTGAAGTCTCTACCGAACAAAGGCGTTACGCAAAAGTAATTAACTTTGGTTTAATTTACGGTATGTCTGCGTTCGGCCTTGCCAAGCAACTTGGCGTTGAGCGCTCTGCTGCGCAGCAGTATATCGACAGATACTTTTCTCGCTATCCGGGTGTCGCTAATTATATGGATCGCTCTAAAAGCCAAGCAAAAGAGCTTGGTTACGTGGAAACCGTATTCGGTCGACGTTTAACGCTGCCGGAAATACATGCCTCAAATCATCAACTGAGACAGGCGGCTGAGCGTGCGGCAATCAATGCGCCCATGCAGGGCACAGCAGCTGACTTGATCAAAATTGCTATGATTAATGTTAATGACTGGCTTCGTAATGACGGATTAAAAACTAACATTATCATGCAGGTTCATGATGAGCTCATCTTAGAAACTCCAGGGGAGGAATTAGAATTAATTCTTGCGCAAGTACCTCAGCGTATGGCAGCAATTGCAAAGCTGAGCGTGCCATTGGTCGCTGATATAGGTTTTGGTAGTAACTGGGAACAAGCCCATTAGCAAATGGCGTTGTTATTCCAACAAAACCTAGGATCAGGCACCTCTAAACCACGAGGCATTGAATATCATGAATGCAACAAATCTGTGCTTGCCACCCCTCGCACAAATTGATCCGGTAATATTTTCCGTCCCTTCCCGGGCATGTGATTGTCACGCGCATGTCTTCGGGCCAAAAAAAGTATTTCCATTTATCTCTGATCGATCGTATACCCCACCGGAAGCACCTATAGCGGCTTACCAAGAGATGCACCGAAAACTAGGTATAACGCGCGCAGTAATCGTACAACCCTCGGTTTATGGCAATGATAATGGCGCGACGCTAAATGCCATCAAACAATATGGCGACGACAATGCCCGAGGTATTGCAGTAGTGGCCAAGGACGTTTCTGAGGCAGAACTCGAAACGCTACACCAACGTGGGATTAGAGGCGTACGTTTTAATCTTTTATTCAAAGGGGGTGCGCAATTAAAAGATTTAGAACACATCGCATCCAAAATTGCCGCATTTAGATGGCACATTCAACTACTCATGGACGTCTCAGAGCTTCCTTTAATTGTCGGTAGATTGCGCCGCCTACCTACCGAATTCGTTTTCGATCATATGGGGCATATGCCTACAACCTGCCGGACTGATAACGTTGGCTTTAAGACATTGCTCGATTTAATTAAAGAAGGTCGTACTTGGGCAAAACTATCAGGTAATTACCGCATATCAAGCGCGGGGCCCTCGTACAAGGACGCAAAAGTATTCGCCTATGCGCTTATTTCAGCATCAAAAAACCGTATTGTTTGGGGCAGTGATTGGCCGCACCCGGGTTTGTATAACGAGATGCCTAACGACGGAGCATTACTAAACGCCCTCGACGATTATGCCCCATCGGCTGCACTGAAAAAGGCGATATTAGTCGATAACCCGGCACAACTATATGGTTTTAATCTGCCGGCCAACGGAGCAGCGCATGACCAGTGAAAATAAACAGTCTTTTCTCATCGGCACCTTTCAGATCGATATCATTGTTCACGGCTTTCCTGGAAAAAGCGTCTGTCATGGGCCGCTTGGTTTTAGTACTATCGCACTCATTCGACATAATGAGTTCACCGCGCTTGTCGATGTAGGGGGATTTGGCCAACGACTCATACTAAATCAGCGATTAAAAGAGCTCGGGGTTAGACCCGATGACGTCACGGATGTTTTATTAACTCATTCTCACTTTGATCATGCTATTAATTGGGTGAACTTCCCAAACGCAAATATCCATATTTCCAGAAAAGAAATGACGTGGGCGCTAGAACAACCAACCGGTAAAACATACGTTCCGGAACTTTATGTAGCAGCGCTTAAAGACCATCAGAATCTGGTGCTCGTAGAGCATGATGAGGAAATACTGCCTGGAATTAAATCTTTAATTTGTCCGGGACACACCCCAGGAAGCACCGTTTACGTTCTAGACACTGGAGATTCCGATATTGTCTTCACTGGAGATGCCTGTAAAAATCGAGCCGAGTTAGTTTCTCGAGCAGCAGACATGACATATGACGCAAATGCCACGAAAAATTCGATTAACGATATATGGAGTGCCTGGTCTCGTCGCGACGGTGGACTGTTAATTCCCGGTCACGATCTTCCGATGGTACTTAATAATAATTCCATTCGATATATAGGTAAGCATGAAGCCGCGATTAAGGTTTGGTTTGATGACTCGCTAAATAAATCAACACTAATATCTTTATCTCCATAGCATTAAACGGGGATCTCTCCCTTAACCGTCGTTCGATACAATGCACGACGATGCCCATCGTAATCATTAAACGCATGATGACAACAAATCCGATTATCCCAAAGTACAAAAGTACCCCGCTCCCATTTCAATCGACAAGTGAAGGCTGGCTGAGAAACATGCTCTTTGAGAAAACTCAGAAGTCCTGCCGACTCATCTGCGGTCAGCCCCTCAATACCATGCGTGTAAGTTTCATCAACATATAATGCACGCTCTCCAGATTTAGGATGAGTTCGAACTAATGGATGAAAACTGCCTTCTACCATAGCCTGGGTTCTCATATCGAGCTCCATGTCGCCAAACCCTTTTGTGCGTCCGCCATCAACATCCTTTTTGCGTTTATCATCAGCCTCTTTTTTAAGTTGGTTGACAACACTATTTGCAGAAAAATGGATTTTTAACGGCTCAATGATCGCCTTCATCGTCTCGCTCAAACAGTTATAAGCTAACACTGAATTCGCCCAAATTGTATCGCCACCATAAGGCGGTACCTCCACCCCATAAAGCATACTTATAGAGGGTGGCTGTTTCATAAACGGGGAGTCCACATGCCACCCGTTGCCAAAAACCATCTCGGCACGCGTTTCTGCCTCCATGATGACCGGATGAACATTACGATGTCCATCTACGCCGGTCGTGTAAGCGTCGTCCGCAAATTCACCAAAACGTAATGAAAAAGATTCTTGATCAGCATGAGAAAAATCCTGATCTCTGAAGTAGATCATCTTATGTCGATAGAGCGCATCTTCAACGTCCAGAAACTGCGCGTCCGTAATAGTGCTGATATCAATGCCTCTTATTTCAGCGCCCATCGCTGCAGCTAGTGGTACAGCTTGAATGTGTTGATAATTTTTCGCGGTGTTATCAAATTTTCTAGTGGGATGCACTTTCATCGTTCCAACTCCTCTTGGCGCATTTACTTTAGCTTAGTCCATATTTCTTTTAAAAAAAACCTCTAGTCTACATCGCTGCTCGCATAGATAGCATAGAGCTTCTCATATCGGCCTTTAAGTTTAATTAATTCGTCGTGAGAACCGACTTCAACTATTCGGCCTGAGTCCAAAACAATAATCCTATCCGCTTGTTCGATCGTGGAGAACCGATGAGCAATAATAATAGTTGTACGTCCTTTTCGTAACCTCTCAAAAGCATCTTTTACTAACTTCTCCGATGTCGCATCCAACGCCGATGTCGCCTCATCCATAATCACGACAGGCGCGTCCTTGAATAAAGTTCGTGCAATAGCTAATCGCTGGCGCTGACCACCCGATAATTTCATACCTTTTTCGCCAACCAGGGACTCATAACCCTCGGGCAGTTTATTTATGAACTCTGTCGCGAACGCACCTTCTGCTGCACTGGTTACTTTTTGTTCATCTTGATCGATTTCCGAACCATACATAATGTTGGCTAAAACTGAGTCATTAAATAACGCGACTTCCTGGCTCACTAGGGCTATATTTGAACGCAAGCTTTTCAACGAAATTGTCGATATTTCCTGGCCATCGATCAAGACACGTCCTTTTGATGGCGTAAAAAATCTCGGAAGCATGTTAGCCAACGTCGTCTTACCACTTCCCGAGCTACCGACAATAGCTACGGTCTCACCTGGCTGAATCGTCAGCTGAATATCCTTGAGCGCGTAAACATCTGTACCCGGATACCTGAAAGAGACTCCTTCAAATGTAATTTCACCACGTACTTCTTCTAACTCAACCACCCCATCATCTAACTCTGGCTCTTGATCGATAAGGCCAAAAACGCTCTCACAGGCAGCCAACCCTCTTTGCAAGTGCTCCATGATTCCCGTCAGTCGTTTTATCGGTGAAGTCAGCATTAATAGGGCTGCTAAATAGGACACAAAACCCCCTACCGTAGTCTCATCTGCACGTACCTGCCCCATCACATGGTAAATAACAATTGCGGTCGCTACGGCTGCTATCAGTTGTACGATCGGCACATTGGCCGCAACCGCCATCGTCTGCTTCATAAGCAACCTTCTTAGTTTGTTACTCGCCTCAAAAAATCGTTTGCGCTCTGCCCGTTGACCACTAAAAATTTTAACGACCTTGTTACAGTCAATTGACTCCTGGACTACCTCTGTCACCATCCCAACGGAGTCCTGTGTTTCTCGGCTTGCCCAACGCAATCGACCATTAAAATATCGAACAACAAGTGCGATAGGCGGTAACATAATCAAAGCAATAAGCGTCAACTGCCAATCTAAATAAATTAAATAGGCCAATAGCCCAACAACGGTCAGCGTATCTTTCACGAACACGGTTATAACCTGGGTTGCCGCGTACTGCACCAGCGATACATCGAACGTAAATTTCGATAGTTGACTGCCAGAACTATGTTCATGAAAATACTTCAGCGGCAAAACAAGAATCTTCTCAAACATCTCCTCGCGTAAATCCATAACCATCTTGTTGCCAACCCACGCACTGGCGTATTGAGCAATGAACCCGCCCACCCCTCGGAATAAAAAAATCAAAATCAAGGCAATGGGTGCCCATGTCATTAAGGACGGATCTTTGTCAATGAATGTTCCGTCCAAGAAAGGCTTAATCACAACAGGAAGTGCAACCTCTGTGGCCGCAGCTAGGATCATGCCAAAGATTGAAATCGAGAATACGAGCGAGTAAGGCCGCAGATACCCCAACAAACGAATGTAAAGCTTTGCGCTTTTTTCTGGTTTCATCGATGGCAATTTAACAGACCCCAGCAAAAACGACCAGCGTTGCCGGGGGGCTGCTCACAATCATCTATACCTTAACTATGAAACATCACTGGCCAAAGGCGTAATCTACAGTAAGAAATAATGATCGTTCAGGCAAGGGGTAAAAGTTAAAAGCATCATTACCAACTGTGGTGCTGTTCACCGCAAACGTAAAGTACTCTTTGTTTAACGCATTGTTAACTTTAAACGCGAGCGTCCAAGCACCAATATGTTTTCTCACATTGAGATCTAAAATTGAGTAGCTCGGTATTTTGCGCCCAAAAGCATTGATCTCATCGTTAGTCATGAATTGATCGCTCGTGTAATTAAGCTTAGCGCCTAAGTTATAGTTGTGCCCTAACTGCACATCAGCTGAGACCCCTATTTTATTTCTCGGTACTAAAGGGATATCTTTGCCAGCTAACGGGACTCCAGCTCTGTCACCGTTTAAAAACTTGGGCTGAATATAGGAAAAGTTTCCCCTCAAAAGCCAACGCTCGTCTTGCCAAGTTGTTTGAACCTCAACTCCCCGTCTCTGCGTGACAGAGTAATTTGTGTTTGCTGCGACCGGATCTAATCGGATTTCATTTCGGGTATCCGTTTGAAATAAGCTCGCGCTTACATAAGTTTTTTTATGGGCCCAACTTACGCCGATTTCATGCGTGTAACTGACTTGTGGTTCTAAAAAATTAAACGTTCGATCCATCTGAGACGTACCATTATTAAAGGCGTTAATAAAAACTTCATCGGAGTTGGCAACGCGAAAAGCTCGGCTAGTACTGGCCTCGATATCAATCCCGCCGGCTAGGGAATAAACCACACCTAAGTCATAGGCGTTGTTTTTGAGCGTTTGTGACTTTGACGTGGCAGCATTGTTGGTGGTACCAAATGGCGTCGGAGCTGATGAGTCCACTGAATCTATCGCCTCTCCTTCCTGTTGTTCGTGTCGAAAACCCAAAGCCAAAGTGAAATCATCTGTTAGTCCCAAGGTTCCGCGACCGTAAACGCCAATGTTAGTCTGATCCAGATCAGCGACACCGAATGGTTGAGTCTCAATTGTTTCGGGAGTGGTTGCCCGCGTGTGGGTGCGGTCCCATTTAAAGTAATCTAATCCGAATATAAACTCACTTCCCATCAACAGCTGGGTAGCGTCATATTTAATGCGTGGTGATATTTGCCAAACTTTTGTTTCGATATTGGAAAACTCTTCGTTACCTGATGAAAATAAGGAGGAATCACTGTCCCGAAACGATACCTCCTCAATTATGGTCCAATGACCCATATTCTGTGTTGCTGAAAGGGTTGCGTTATTGCCGTCGAGCGTTAAAAAGTCTTGATCAGAATCGGTTGATTTTCGATCAATAGCGTTAATCGGCGCACCACCATCCGGGTTAACGAGCAGATCACCTGGCGTTCTTAAATCTAGCCGATCAGCTCCAGCAGTGAATGTCAGGATGCTTTGATCACCGTACCACTGGTAATCAATTTTTGCGACAGAACGTCTCTCTTCGTTATTTTCACGATAATTATCCGAGTTATAACGCTGGCCGAACACCCAAAGCCCTGCATTGTCGCCGGAGGTTGTGCCTGAAAGATCTAATGAGCGTGTTCCATATGAGCCTAGATCTGTCCTCACTTTCATGCTCTTCTCGTTTGGCTGTTGGCGTTTTGTTATAACGTTTATATAGCCCGCCGTGGCGCCTGAGCCATAAAGTACGCCACCAGACCCTTTCACAATTTCAATACGGTCAATACTGTCCAACGGTATTGAGGACCAGTTCACCGAACTTAAGTCATTGTTTTTTATTCGTATACCATTTAATAAAATAAGGGTATTTTCATCTCCGACCGCACCAAAACCTCGGATGTCAACTGCTGCAGACTGCGTACCGTTGCCGAAAAAGTTATTCACGAGGGAGAGCCCACTATTGGCGGAGAGAAACTCCGGCAAACTTTGTTGGCTTGCATTTTCAATTTGTTCAGAAGTGATCACTTCAAACCCCGGCGATAGACGCCCTTGTTTAGCCTCGAATCGATCCACAGTGAGTAATATGGGATCAATAGTTATATCTTCTTGAGCGCTTCCGATAGTGACTATTGAAGAAAGGACTAACCCGACCATGACCTTAGGCCGTAAATGGAGAGAACTACGCATTAAATACCTCATTTAGTAAGCTTGCACCCGCCGTGCAAATTTAAAATATGTCTCAAATAATCAAGACTCCGTCGTACCAAATGGCCGGTATCCGGACTCACAAGTAATAACTTCACGCCTTCCCTAAAGTGATAGTAAGTACTAACATTTTAGGTGGCTTCGTAGCTTTGAGGGGCTACTGATGTAAAGCTCACACTCATTCACCGTTGCGGGGGCAGTACAGGGATTGTTCCTAAAAACTCACCTGTTTCCCGATTATCCCACGCACTTCAGAAGAAGGGCGCAGGCACCATTTACACAGATTGTACACGGTATACAATAAAAATTGTGTTTTTCAGCCGTGTTGACTTTTTATTCGCGTCCCCTATAGTTTCGGGATGCATGCGCAACTGAAGTCTCTAGAACAACAATTAGATGAGTTAATAAGCCTCGCACGAAATTTAAGGGGTGAGAATCTCACGCTTCGACAAAAGCTATTATTAGCTGAAAATGAGAAGCAAAAACTCGAAAAAAAAATAAATCTGGCAACTTCAAAGCTAGAGAACATGCTGCATCTACACGATGAAAAGGAACAATCTTGAGCGACCCCACGATGCTTGAAGTTGAAATTCTTGGTAAGCCGATGCGATTAGCATGCAAAGCGGAAGAAAAAGAAGACTTACTAAACGCGGTTTCATTATTAGATGAACAGATTCAAGAAATAAGAGAAGGCGGAAAAGTTGTTGGCTCGGAGCGAGTGGCCATTATGGCGGCACTCAACATTGCTCACAAACTACTTACTGTTCAAACCCGAGGTATCAATCTAAACGAATTACGAAGTACAATCACATCGATGGGTAAGAAAATAGATACCGTTTTAAATGATCAAGAAAAATTATTTTAATTTTTGTTTACTAAGGAAGAGCTGCTCGATTAATTTTCTGAACCAATAAATTTGTTTAGGTCGCCAACTCAAGTAATGCTTTTGTGCGCGTTCCAGGAGGACGTACCTGCGGCATTCGGAAGGTGACCGCCTTGAACCTTATGGTTCAGGATGAACCGAGCAGCTCTTCCTTAGTAAACAGTAGCTAACCAATTCTTAACTGATGTCAAAATCGACCACGATTCGCTACTGGCTCATGAAGTCAGAGCCCAATGTCTTCAGTATTGATGACCTTAAAAAGTGTCCTCGTAAAACCGAGCCTTGGAATGGTGTGCGTAATTACCAAGCGCGAAATTTCATGAGGGATGATATGTCCGTCGGGGACGGCGTGCTGTTCTATCATTCCAACTGTTCACCCCCGGGTATAGCGGGGTACGCCGAAGTAGTTCGGGAGGCATATCCGGATGAAACACAATTTGATGAAGTAAGTGATTACTTCGATAAAAAATCAACTCGTGAACAGCCTCGATGGGTTAATGTGGACGTTAAATTCGTCCGCAAAACCACACTATTGTCGCTACATGAAATGAAGGAGCACAAAAAACTCGAAACCATGAAGGTCCTTCAAAAAGGGTCTCGTCTATCCATTACACCTGTAACGCCCGAAGAGTGGCGCTACATTCAAACCCTCATTTGATGATGGACTTGATGATCCAATGGTGGATCGCTTATCTAGCGGTGGGAGTTTTCGTAGGCTTTTTCGCGGGTCTTCTGGGAATTGGTGGTGGAACTCTTCTCGTCCCCCTGATGGTTTTTCTATTTACAGCGCAAGAATTTGCAATAGAGCGAACGCTGCATCTCGCCATTGGTACTTCTCTTGCCTCAATTGTCTTCACGTCTCTATCGAGTATCCGTGCTCATCATGCGCGCGAAGCCATTTTATGGCCGACTGTCAAACAATCGGCCGGCTATCTTGTTATTGGAACCTTCTTTGGTAGCTTTTTTGCCGAATCATTAAACCCTGCCGTTTTAGCTGGTTTATTCGTTATTTTTGCTGGATATGCCTCAATTGACCTATTTCTTAACCTCAAACCAAAGCCCTCGCGGAGCTTACCGAAAAGTATCGGCATGGGAATAGGCTCTGGGTGTGTCGGGATAATTTCAAGTCTTGTAGGTATCGGCGGCGGCGTTGTTACTATTCCCCTAATGGTTATGCACAATATTCCTATGCGAAACGCTATAGGAACATCAGCAGCTTTAGGGTTTCCAATAGCGGTAGCGGGCGCCCTAGGATACATTTGGAATGGTTGGGGCAACATATACCTGCCAGAATACAGCATTGGTTACGTATATTTACCAGCACTTGTAGGAATTGTTGTTGGGACCTTTATCACGGTTCCATTCGGCGCTAAGGTCGCACATTCGATACCTGTCACAGCGCTTAAAAGGATCTTTGCTTTAATTTTGATGTTTCTAGCGATCGATATGTTCGTGAAAATATTTATTAAGGCTTAAACTAATCATTTACTCGACTAAGGTCGCTCCAAAAACCAACCCGTGAGACTATGACGATCTCGATTACAGGTTAGGACCTCATGCGCGAAGAGTTCACTCAAGAACACTACAAGCGTACCGAATCGTGGAACGATATCAATGAATTGCTCAAGACCGGAGTTCAAATATAATCTTAAATTCCCGCCGTCATTGCTTGACCAGCCCTTATTTAAATACAGTGTCACTGTTAATTTTCGACGCTTGCTGGCCAATGGTCGATCATAATGGCGCTCATATGCTGAGCCAGATTTATACTGTGCTAGATGACACTCAAAATCAAAAAGGCCAAGGTAGAGGCTTTGATTAAGGTCATCTTTAAGCCGATCAAATTGTAAAAATACCTTTTCAATAACAGATCCCTCTTCTCGATCGAGCCACCATATTTGATCACCTCGGATACGTTCCTGAATTTGATACTGAGAGCCCGAACCAATACCCGCACTCTTGTATTTACCTCTACCCACACCTGACTCGGCATATATCCTGAGTGTATCTAGTACGCTCTCGCTAAATAAGCCGTGAGTAATCGAATACCCATCACGCTCAATATCATTGCTAATTTGATTGGCGATTGAAATCATCAGAGCCTGAATTTAAAAAAATCGATCTAATTTCAATCGCTAGAGTATGCTTCTCTTAATAGCGATTTTTGAACTTTACCCATTGCATTTCTGGGTAATTGATTCACAACGTGGATCGCTTTAGGTACTTTATAAGTTGCGAGTTGTACTTTTAAATTCTCAATTAATAAAGCGGTGTCGGCATTAGAGTTTGCATTAAGGACGATCGCCGCCGTTACTGCCTCACCGAAGTCAGAATCCTTAATACCAAATACAGCAGACTCAAAAATGCTTGGCTCAGCATCTAAAATTAACTCTATTTCTTTTGGGTAAACGTTGTATCCCCCCGTTATGATCAAATCTTTGGATCTACCAACTATCGTGAGATAACGCTCTTCGTCGAAGACCCCTAAATCTCCCGTTCGAAACCACCCATCCGGAGTAAACTCTTCTTTGGTTTTTTCTGGCATATTTCGGTAACCTTTGAAGACATTTGGCCCTTTGATCTGTATGTGTCCAGTATCCCCCTGAGAAACACTCACATCAACATCATCTACGATACGAACGCTAACCCCGGGTAACGCCAGGCCGACCGATCCAACTTTACGTACCCCATGATAAGGGTTACTCGTAATCATTCCCGCTTCAGACATGCCGTAACGCTCTAAAATTTGATGGCCCGTTCTTTGCTCGAATAATTCGTGAGTCTCGCTTAGCAAGGGAGCTGATCCAGAAATGAACAACCGGATCGCACGGCAAAGACTCTTAGTCAAACTGGCGCTACTTAATAGTCGCGTGTAGAACGTTGGCACCCCCATCATCACGGTTGATTTTGGTATTGCCTCAGCAACCTCTTCAACATTAAACCTATTGAGCCAAAGCATCTTCGCTCCAACCGTCAACGCACAATGGTTAGCGATAAATAATCCATGCACGTGAAAGACCGGCAGCGCATGAAGTAAAACATCATTCTCAGAAAAATCCCAAAGTTTAGTGAGCGCATTTACGTTCGAAATCAGATTATCATGTGTCACCATCGCGCCTTTACTTCGACCGGTAGTGCCCGAGGTATAAATAATGACCGCAACCTCGCTCGGGCTTGACGCTCGAGTCGGTGCGAATTCGGGTTGCCTTGCCGAAAGGCTACTCAAGTCTTGATTATCTCCACCACTCAACACTACCGCCGAACAAGTCTTTATATCTGCCACCAAAGCCGAAACCTCATCCAATCGCTCAATGGTAGTAATGAAAAGTGTGGGTTTCGCATCCGCAATAAAATGAGTCAGTTCGGATGCCTTGTATGCGGTATTTAGTGGCACGAAAATGTAACCGCCTTTTATACAGGCCAAGTAGAGCAGTAAACTGGGCAAGCTTTTTTCTACTTGCACAACAATACGATCACCGCCCCGTGCACCTAATGCACTCAAGGCATTTAAATAACGTGATACTTCGCTGCCAAGCTGGCTGTACGAGATGTTGCGCTCATTGCCAATTTTTATTGCTATGTTTGCTGGCTTTAATTGGACAACATTTTCAATAAGTGAATAAAAATTCATGACCTGACTTGTAAGATTGGTTGCTTGATAACCTTAATCAATATCCAGTTGAGCCCTAAATTTCACACCAATCTGAAATAATATCTTTGTACATATCAACAGACGCCTCTACACGATCTAAGACGCAATATTCGTCTGTCTGGTGTGCCATACTTGCCTCTCCAGGCCCTAGAATCAAAGTTGGTGGCGACCCGTAAGCAGGAGTAAGCGCCGCTGCATCTGTAAAATAAGTAGCTACTTTAGCCTCTGGGCGATATCCCAAATAAGGCTGGACGAGATCAAAGACAGTCTGGATCCATGGAGTGTCGGGCTCCGAATAAATACTTTCTAAATCGATGAAGGTCTCCAGTTCTACGTCATGTCCCATACATTTTTGTAATTGATCTCTCACGTCTTTGTGCTTTGACGTAGGGACACTTCTAATGTCAATCGAAATAGCCGCCTCATCAGGTACCGAATTGATATTTAACCCGCCATGTACCATGCCAACATTAAGAGTGGCTTGCCCCATCATCTCATGTGGCGGGTTCGAAAACTTAAAATTTTCTAATGCTGTTATTGCTTTTGCAGCTCTGTAAACCGCATTTTCCCCAAGGTTAGGCATCGAACCATGAGCTGTCACACCACTGGTCTTCGCGGTTAACCAGTAAGCCCCCTTATGTCCAACAAACGGAAAGTTGGAAGTGGGCTCACCAACTAAAACTGCGCCAGCTCGACCAAGCGCTCCCTGTTGACGCACTAAATCGAAAGCTCCTTGACAACCGACCTCTTCGCCCGCTGTGATAACCAACTCTAAGCCAGGAGTTCCGCTCAAACGGTCTGACAACTCGATTGCGGCGGTGACAAACGCGGCAACACCACACTTCATGTCACTTGTTCCACGGCCGAATAATCGGCCTGCATCGGTTTCACCTGAGAAGGGGTCTTTCGTCCAAGCGGTTGCGCCCAAGGGCACCGTGTCAATGTGGCCGGTAATGCACAATGGTTTCTTGGTGCTGTTCCCACCTATCCGAGCTACGAGGCTCGCTCGTTTCTCGCCGAAGGGATGCAGCGACACAGAAAACTTAGCTTTCTCTAAAATATTACCTAAAAATCGAGCACACGCCTCTTCATCCCCCGGAGGGTTTATGGTGTTCATCTGGACTAAATGCTTAGTCAATTCTATAACTGATCCCAATGCCATCTCCTTAACACTAAGCGCTTCCGAAATAGGCCGCGCGCAACTCGGAATTATTCTTCAACGAATCCACTGACCCACTTGCTACAATTTTTCCTTGCGATAAAACATAGCCAAAATGAGCAATTTCTAATGTTTGTCGAACATTTTGTTCGACCAGTAACACAGTCATACCTTTTTCATTGATATCTTTAATAATACGAAAATTCTCTTTAACAAATAACGGTGACAAACCAAGAGATGGCTCATCAAATATCATAAGAGAGGGATTACTCATCAAACTTCTACCAATCGTCAGCATGGCTTGCTCACCACCCGACATCGTTCCCGCTAACTGATCTGATCTCTCTTCCAGTTTCGGAAAAAAATCATATACCTGTTTTAAACGCTGCATCACAACGCTTGCGTTTCTCTCTAAAAAAGCACCTGCCTGTAAGTTTTCAAGAACAGTCATCTTTCCAAAGACTCGTCTGCCCTCTGGCACACACGTGACGCCCTCACTCGCTATATCGTGTGTTGCCCATGAAGAAATGTCTTTATCGCTGAATGTCACTAAGCCCGCACGAATATTATTTAGGCCCAAAATGGCTCTAATCAATGTGGTTTTTCCGGCACCATTCGCACCTAGCAAACAAGTGATTTTCCCCTCAATGACGTTAAGCGACACGTTACTAACCACATCTGCCTCATCATACCCAGCCGTTAAATTATCCACGGTAAGCATCGACACCATTTCAATCTTCTCCTAAATACGCTGCGCGCACGCTGGGATTGTTCGACACGTCAGAGTATCTCCCTTCGGCGATTTTTTCACCGTAATTAAGCACAACACAGGTATCTGAAACCTTATTAATGAGTTCCATCTCATGCTCGATTAATATGGTCGATAGTGTGGGGTGCTGAGCTCTCCAGCCCTGGAGTTCATCCATTAATGCTCTAGTCTCGTCAGGCGTCATCCCAGCTGAAGGCTCGTCAAGCAACAAAATTTTAGGTTCGCTGATCAAAGCACGACATACTTCCACACGACGTCGATCGATCATAGAAAGTGAGGATATCGGCTTCAAAAGCAGTGCAGCCAAATCTGGACTAAACCGACGCAACAAGTCTTCAGCTATCTCGGTTTGTTCTTTTAGTTGGGACTTAAAGTACTTACGATCAAATATGTTTTGCCAAATACCAAAGTTCAGATTACGCTGATTGCCAATAATAAGGTTGTCAAGTACGGATAGAGAGGTCGCCAACCTCAAACGCTGAAAAGTGCGCGTTATCCCATAACCGTAGACCTTGTTTGGAGAGGCCCCTGTAATATCCTTACCGTGCAAAAAGACATTTCCAGATGCGGGCCGATAAATACCTGTAAGCGCATTAAAGAAAGTTGTTTTCCCTGATCCATTGGGGCCGATAAGCCCCAAGAACTGGCCTTCACATAATTCAAAATCTAGACCGTTCAGCGCCTTAAGACCGCCAAACTTCACGGTTAGATCTTCCGTTTTTAATACGGCCGGCCTCACGCGGAGTTACCTGTAAAATATTGCCGGAGACCTCGAGGCATCAAGCCACTAGGCCTAAACCGAAGTATTAAAATCACTACAATCCCAAATAGTAGTAATCGATACTCTTGGATTACTTGAAATTTTTCCGGCAAAACAACAATTAACAGCGCCGCTGGTATCACTGCCACCGCATTCCCGATGCCGCCCAAAAGTACTATGGACACAAGAAGTAAAGAATCCGCAAAATTAAAACTCGCTGGTGCTATGAAACCGGACATCGCAGCATATACTGCTCCCGCTAGACCAGCGAAAAAGTTTCCCGCCATAAACGCTGTTATTTTCCAACGCGGGGCATTAATACCAAACGAAGCGGAAGCAACCTCGTCTAAACGAACTGAATCCATATTCAAACCAAACCAAGAAGCCTCAATCAAACGAGTCAACAAGTAAGCAGCGGCGGCCAACAAAAGCGCAGCTATCGCATACGCCATATAAAATGATCCACCACCTAATACAGAGGGAAAACTATCAGCAAAATCCCACCCAAGTATCTCTAAGCCATCTACCTTTAAACCCTGTGGTCCTCCAAAAACGTCGTTCACCTCTAAAAAAGTACGTAAAAGTATGCCGAATGCTATTGTAATCAGGGCTGCATAGTGGCCTCTAGTTCTAAGTATCGGCAAGATTAATAACGCACCTAACAGCGCAGAGGTAAGTCCACTAAACAGAATAATTAACAAATCTGGTACTGCGTGAAAATAGTGGTTTAGTACCGCCATCGAATACGCCCCGATACCAAAAAACGCGATAGCGGCAAAATTAACCAAGCCTGCAAATCCAAATTGAATTGTTAAACCAAGACTAACGGTTACGTAGAGCAAGACCGTCGTTAGCATTAACAATGCAAAATGTTCATGACGTAACAGCAAAATCAAAACTAAAACACCAAGAACAAAACTAACTAACGTAAACCTTGGCATCAGTCGGGCGGCTTTTTGGTAATAAATCAACATATTCGCTCGTTTTAAAAGCAAAATTACCACGGGTAACGCAACCAACAACAACCCAATTTCCCACTCGTGCTCTAAATAAAGAAATCCATACAGAGCGATAACGCTGAGACTAATACCTATTAGGATTACTAATTGAGTTTTGAGTTGCGACATCGGAATTAAACTCTCTCCGCTGACCGGTCAGCCAACAAGCCTGTTGGCCGCCATGCCATAAGCATAATTATGACCGTAAACGCAAACACATCCTTATATGCCGGGACGCTAAACCATATCGCGCCTAACGTTTGCAAAAACGCAAAAAGTAATCCGCCAACAATTGCTCCATAAATACTTCCCAGCCCCCCAACGACGGCAGCACTAAACCCAATAACCCCCAACATAAGTCCCATGCTGAAATTAATCTCTTGATAGTAAAGGCCCGTGCTAATACCAGATAGCGCTGCAAGACCTGAGCCCAATGCGAAAGTCATCAATACCGTTTTATTAAAATTAATACCCATAAGTCGAGCCGTTTCCTCATCTTGGGCAACTGCTCTTATAGCCAGGCCCATTCGGGTTTTTTGAATAAATAAATGAGTTAAAACGATCGCCATTGCCCCAGTAAAAATAAGGATGACACTATCTAATCGTAAATTAAGATTCCCCCAATTGATCGAGGTCTCGGGCAATAAAGCCGGGAAAGGTTTTGGGTTAGACCCGTTCGGAAAAAATAACCGAACGCCCTCTCGAATAACCGAACCAAACATAAGAGTAATAAGCAGTGTATTCAATGGTGGCGATTCCTTAAGAGGCAGAACCAAAAACTTACAAAGTAGAGCGCCAAGTAACGCCATAGCTATCACACCTAAACACAACATAATAGTTAAAGATAACCATGCAGGGGTAGAGAGTTGATCTAAGCCTAAAAATAGTGCGAGCGCAGTAAACGCACCCAGCATTAAAACGTCTCCGTGAGAAAACTTAATAACGTCGAGCACACCAAAAAACAACGTAAAACCGACGGCGACTAATGCGTAAGTTATTCCCTGAACAAGCCCGTTTATTAAGTATTGTGCAAAAAATCCGGGATCCATTTATGTCGACCGACTCTCGTTACTTCAACGAGCGATTGCCCGATGCGTACTCACTATCTTCCCAAAGTACCCAGCTCCCATCTTGAATCACATATTTAGTAATTAATGCAATGGTATTTTGGCCGTGGCTATCGAAAGTAATAGGCCCAACAATTGACTCGTGTTCCCGAATAACATTCAGTTCTTCTCGTATTAGCTTTCGGTCTGGGCCAACTTTTTCGATTACGTCGATGATTAGATCGGTCGCTGCAAATGCAAACGCGCCATAGGCTTCCGCGGGCTCGTTAAAATCACGCGCTTCATAGGCTTGCATAAACATTTTTCCGCCAGGCAACTTCTCCGTTGGTGCGCCCTCCCGAAAAGCGAGGACCCCCTCAGCCAACTCGCCCACACCATCTATGAAAGCATCCGATACAATTCCTGATGTCCCCTGGAATACCTGATCCATACCAAGCTTAGCCATTTGAGCGCGAATCCGAACACCTGTTGGCGCGAGGCCACCAAAATAAATCACCTCCGGATTCAGCGCCTTAATTTTTGTCAGTTCAGCAGTGAAATCTTGCTGATCAGGGTTTACCCCGAATGTGCCTAAAATCGTTCCACTTCGTTCGGTTAAAGCTTTTTCAAAATATTTAAAATGTCCCTTACCGTAATCGGTTGTGTCATGAATAACTGCCCATTTCGAGAAGCCTTGTTCAATCATAAACTCTGCCGCGACCATATTTTGATTTATCATCGTGCCGTTAACACGGTGGATCTCCGGGTGATCATTCCCATAAGTAATATCCGGCAAGACAGCACCCCAGACAATGACGGGCAATCCAAACTTGTGATACACGTCGACCGTACCCATAGCAACAGCTGAACAATAATGAGTTACGCCCGCAACTATATTTTTATCTGCCGCCGCTTTTGTTGCGACCTGAACACCGATGTTGGGCTTACATTCGTCGTCTAATGAAACCAGTTCATACTTGTAGTTACTATCCGGTGATTCGTTACGCAAACTTATGGCCAAATCAGCGGAGTTGCGCCCACCTAGGCCACCCGCTGATACCCCACCTGTCAATGGGCCTATGAAAGTTATCTTTATAGTCTCGGGTTGATCACTACAGCCAATCAAAAAAACACAACAAATAAGGACGATAAAAACATTTGGCAGTTTTAATTTGTCTGACATAACTTGAATTCGATTTTCATAAATTAGTTAACTTAATCATCTTAACAGACATAAAAAAAGGCAGCACCGGCTGCCTTTAGTGTCACTCATTCTCACCTTAAACTTTAATGTTTACGCAACTTTCTGATTTCAGCGAGCTGTGCCCCGAGCATTGCCAACTCAGCTTCGACGGTAGCGATTTCTTGCTTGTCGGTAGACGCGTTGAGCGCTTCTTCTGCTCGTTTTTTAGCTTCTAGCGCCCGCGCTTCATCCAAATCATCGCTTCGAATCGCAGTATCAGCCATAACCGTCACCGACCCGGGTTGCACCTCCAAGATTCCGCCAGCAACAAATATCGCCATCTCCTCTTTCGATTCTAGCGTCTGTATTCGCACCGACCCGGCTTTAATCCTTGTGATAAGGGGCGTATGTTTGGGATAGATACCTAAATCACCAAGCTCTCCTGGTACGACAATGAAAGACGCCTCTCCAGAAAAAACTGATTCTTCTGCGCTAACCACTTCTACCTGAATGGTGCTTGCCATAATGTCCCTAACGAACTCCGATTAACCTTAATTAATATATAAAACGCTTAACTATTTTTCTATTGTAAGGTCTTTGCCTTTTCAAAAGCCTCTTCGATTCCGCCGACCATATAAAATGCCTGTTCTGGCAGCTCATCACACTCACCACTAACAATCATCTTGAATCCACGAATAGTGTCTTTCAAGGACACGAACTTACCGGGAGAGCCTGTAAAGACCTCCGCCACGTGAAATGGTTGTGATAGGAAACGCTGAATTTTTCGCGCTCGTGATACTGCTAGCTTATCTTCTGGCGCCAACTCGTCCATTCCGAGAATCGCAATAATATCCCTTAACTCTTTATAGCGTTGCAAAGTAACCTGCACTGCACGTGTAGTTTCGTAATGTTCCTCACCAATCACGTTAGGGTCTACCTGTCTCGAAGTCGAGTCAAGCGGATCCACTGCAGGGTAAATACCTAGAGAAGCGATATCTCTACTCAATACAACTGTGGCATCCAAGTGCCCAAAAGTCGTTGCCGGAGAAGGATCGGTCAAGTCGTCAGCAGGCACGTAAACCGCCTGAATTGATGTAATCGATCCCACTTTGGTTGACACAATACGCTCCTGAAGCTTTCCCATTTCATCAGCCAATGTAGGCTGATAACCAACCGCGGATGGCATACGTCCAAGCAGGGCTGACACTTCAGTTCCGGCCAATGTGTAACGATAAATGTTATCAACAAAGAACAAAATATCCTTGCCTTCATCTCGGAATTTTTCAGCCATCGTCAGGCCTGTCAACGCAACACGCAGTCGGTTTCCTGGAGGCTCATTCATCTGCCCGAATACCATACCAACTTTATCAAGGACATTAGATTCTTTCATTTCGTGGTAGAAATCGTTCCCCTCTCGGGTTCTTTCTCCGACCCCTGCAAAAACAGATAACCCTTCGTGTGCCTTGGCGATGTTATTGATTAACTCCATCATATTCACGGTCTTACCAACACCCGCGCCACCAAATAAACCAACTTTTCCGCCCTTTGCGAATGGACAGATCAAATCAATAACCTTAATGCCCGTCTCGAGAAGATCAACAGAAGGTGACAATTCAGCAAACTTTGGCGCTGCTGCATGAATTGGTCGTAGCTCTTCAGATTCAACAGGGCCTGCTTCATCGATAGGCCGACCTAACACATCCATGATCCGGCCGAGTGTTCCTGGCCCGACAGGGACAGAAATCGGCGCGCCGGTTCCATCTACTTTCATTCCGCGACGCAACCCATCCGTCGATCCCAAGGCGATACAACGAACTACTCCGTCGCCCAGCTGTTGCTCCACCTCAAGGGTAAGGCCGTCTTCCACTAAGCCGCCTGACGCTTCTTCTGATAACTTCAATGCGTCGTATACGTTAGGCATCGCCTCTCGTGGAAATTCAATATCGACTACGGCTCCGATACACTGCACAATTCTTCCGGTTGCTTGTGACATGGCTTTCTCTATCCGTTAAAAAAAATTCTATTAAAAATTAAACTGCTGACGCACCGCTAACAATTTCAGATAGCTCTTGCGTAATAGCGGCTTGGCGCGATTTGTTATAAACAAGGGTCAACTCATCTATGAGGGTGGCAGCATTGTCTGACGCAGATTTCATCGCCACCATTCTCGCTGATTGTTCGGACGACATATTTTCAGCTACCGATTGGTAAACCACCGCCTCGATATAACGGTTCAAAACTTGATCTAGTACCTCTTTTGCATCGGGTTCATAGATGTAGTCCCAAGCACCAGTTGGTACACCAAGGCTCTCGCCCTTTACCGGCAATAGCTGTTCCATCGTCGGCTCTTGCTTCATGGTATTGATGAACTTATTATAAAACAGCACAACTTGATCAAACTTGTCTTCGTTATATCCGTCAAGCACAACTTTAATTGCTCCTAATATGGTTTCCATCTTAGGAGCATCACCCAATCCACTGACTTCAGCGACGACGTTAGCACCAAGCCGCTGCATGAATCCTACGCCTTTGCTACCAATACAACACACATCGACTTCTTCGCCATCTGCTTGCCACTCTTTATACTGAGCTAACGCCATCCTTAAAACGTTGGTATTTAATGCGCCGCATAACCCCTTATCGGTGGTCACGACAATCATTGCTGCCCGCTTTACGGTGTCTCTTTCTGTTAAATAAGGATGTCTATACTCAGGGTTCGCATGTGAAATATTAGCCGCGACCGCTCGTATTTTATCCCCAAACGGTCTCGCGGCACGCATTCGTTCCTGAGCTTTTCTCATTTTAGATGCTGCCACCATTTCCATAGCTTTGGTGATCTTACTCGTGTTTTGCACGCTTTTGATTTTGTTTCTGATTTCCTTCGTGCCTGCCATCCTAGAATCTTTCTATCATCATTATTTTGATGTGGTTATTTTTTCCTAAAACTTAGTAGGTCCCGCTAACCTTCCACTCTTGAATTGCAGTTTTAAGCGCATCTTCGTCTTCTTTAGTGAGGTTATTAGTTTCATCAATACGTGCAATTAAATCTGCGTTTTTACTCTTGAGAAAATCCCTCATTGACTTCTCAGCTGCCAACGCTTTATTTACTTCCATGCCATCGAATACATCATTATTGAGCGCGAATAATGTAACCGCCATTTCCCAAACTTCCATTGGTTGGTATTGAGGTTGTTTCATTAGCTCGGTAGCCATTTGGCCACGCTCTAATTGGCGACGAGTGGCCTCATCAAGGTCGGAGGCGAACTGAGCGAAGGCAGCAAGCTCTCGATACTGCGCCAAGGCTAAACGAACGCCGCCACCAGTGTCCTTTCGTTTCATGATTTTCGTTTGGGCTGCGCCACCCACCCGAGACACAGACACTCCTGCATTAATAGCTGGTCTTACTCCAGCGTTAAACAGGTCGGTTTCCAAAAAGATCTGTCCATCGGTAATCGAGATCACGTTAGTCGGGACAAAAGCAGAAACATCACCAGCCTGGGTCTCAATAATTGGTAGTGCAGTCAACGATCCAGTTTTATCCTTCACTGCTCCGTTTGTATGTCGCTCCACCCACGCCGTTGACACTCGCGCCGCTCGCTCTAGCAAGCGTGAGTGTAAGTAGAAAACGTCACCTGGATAAGCCTCTCGGCCTGGAGGTCGTCTCAACAATAATGATATCTGTCTATATGCCCACGCTTGTTTCGTTAGGTCATCATAAATAATCAGAGCGTCTTCGCCGCGATCTCGGAAATACTCGCCCATCGTGCACCCTGAATATGCCGCAATATACTGCATGGCTGCGGACTCTGATGCCGTCGCGGCAACGACTATCGTGTATTCCATTGCCCCATGTTCTTCGAGTTTTCGAACCACGTTAGCTACTGTTGATGCCTTTTGCCCAATCGCTACGTATACACAGAACAGGTTTTTCCCTTTCTGGTTAATGATAGTATCGACAGCCACAGCAGTTTTGCCTGTTTGACGGTCACCAATAATCAACTCTCGTTGACCTCTACCCACAGGAACCATGGCATCAATCGCTTTTAATCCTGTTTGCACAGGCTCGTCTACAGACTGTCTCCAAATTACGCCCGGAGCCACTTTCTCAATTACGTCCGTCTCTTTCGCATTTATAGGGCCCTTGCCATCAATAGGCTGACCCAGCGCATCCACGACGCGTCCCAACAGCTCAGGACCGACCGGGACTTCGAGAATCTTACCTGTACACTTTACTGTATCGCCCTCTGTGATATGGGTATATTCCCCTAGAACCACGGCGCCAACCGAATCACGCTCTAGGTTTAAGGCTAAACCAAAGGTGTTGCCTGGGAACTCAAGCATCTCGCCTTGCATAACGTCTGAGAGGCCGTGTACCCGACATATTCCGTCAGTCACGGAAACAACCGTACCTTGTGTTTTTGCTTCGGTTGCTGACGCAAGATTTTGGATCTTGCCCTTAATCAGCTCACTAATCTCTGATGGATTCAACTGCATGGATCAATGCTCCTAATAATTAATTTGTTAAAGTGACCGCCATATGTTGGAGACGACCTCTAACAGACGCGTCCCACACCTTATCACCAACATGAACTTTGACGCCCCCAATTAAATTGGGGTCTGTGGTAACAGATGGACTTATTTTTTTGTTGAGCTTCTTAGACAAAATATCGGCGATAGCCGTTATCTGCGCTTCATCTAAATCGAATGCCGACTGGATAACCGCGTTCACCATGCCTTCGTCCTCAGCCTTAAGCGATTCATATTGCCTCGCCACGTCGTCAAGAACCGAAAGTCGACCGTTTCTTACAAGTAGCTGAATAAAATTTCTAACTTCCATCGATACTCGATCGGAACAAATTGATAGAAATAAATCCTCAACGTCCGTTAACTGGATGTCAGGCGCATTGACGGTTTCCTGAAAGGCTGCGTCATCGGCAACGCTTTTCAAAAACTCTAAAGATTCGGACCAGACATCCAGAGTATCAGTCTCTTTAGCCAATGAATAAAGTGCCTGGGCGTATGGTCGAGCCAATGTAATAACTTCAGCCATGCGCTACCCTAGCTCTGATTCAAGTCGCTTAAGCATATCTGCATGCGCATTTGCATCGATTTCTTTTTGCAGAATTTGCTCCGCGCCAGCAAGCGCTAAAGAAGCTACTTGCACCCGAAGTTGCTCTTTTGCTCGGTTTACTTCTTGTTCAATTTCCGCTTTCGCCGCAGAAACAATCCGCTCGCCCTCGACCTTCGCGTGGTTTTTTGCTTCCTCAATAAGCTCCCCAGAGCGCTTTTCGGCCTGTGAAATAATCTCCATTGCCTGCTCTTTTGTCTTCTGAAGCTCTTGATTAACCTTTTCCGCTGCTTCAGCTAACTCTTGTCTACCTTTTTCGCCGGCCGCTAACCCGTCTGCAATCTCTTTTTGACGATCCTGCATCGCTTTTTGAAGCGGCGGCCAAACATATTTCATGGTCAGCCAAATGAACAAAGCAAACCAGAGCGCTTGGCCTAAAAGTGTTGCGTTAATATTCACGCTTGCCTCCTGCGCCTTAAGTCTTGATTGATGTTACTCATTAACCAGCAACGATCGCAATGAATGGATTCGCAAACAGTAAGTAGAGTGCGATACCAACTCCAATCATAGTAACCGCGTCTAGAAGACCAGCCACGATGAACATCTTAACTTGAAGCGTTGGGATCATCTCTGGTTGCCGTGCCGCGCCCTCTAAGAAGCGTCCGCCAAGAATACCAAAACCAATGGCGGTCCCTAAGGCCCCCATACCAATTAGCAATGCTACCGCTACTGCTGTCATACCTAGTACGGATGCGAGTTCCATATATATCTCCTAATACAAAATTAAGTTGTTAAAAATTAAATCTAATTACGTTAATGATTTTCTGCCGCCATGCTCATGTAAACGACCGTAAGCATCATGAATACAAAAGCTTGAAGCGTAATAATAAGTATATGGAACAGAGCCCAACCGAGACTCAGCACCGCACCGGCGGGAACCCACCAGTAAGACGCTCCCATCCATACGGCAAGGAGAATAAAGACCATCTCCCCAGCGTACATGTTTCCAAATAATCGTAACGCCAAGGATATCGGCTTTGCTAGGTCCTCAATAATTCTAAAAAGAAGGTTAACCGGAAACAGATACTTTCCAAACGGCACTGTGAGCGCTTCTTTCAAAAGGCCACGCACTCCTTTAAATTTCAAATTCATCGCGATCATGATAAAAAAGACCGCTATCGACATTCCAAAAGTTAAGTTTGGATCTGTCGTCGGTACAACTTTAAGATACTCAACACCCGCAGACGACGCAGCAAGTGGCAAAAAGTCAACCGGTATTAAGTCCATCGCGTTCATTAAAAACACCCAGACAAAAATTGTGATTGCTAGGGGGGTGACTAAATCGCTTTTCGCATGAAAAGTGTCCTTCACTTGATCATTAACTACGGAAACAATCATCTCAACGCAGTTCTGCGCCCCGGTTGGAATGCCGCTACTCGCTTTTCGAGCTAGAAGCATCATGCCGCCAAATGCTATAAGCCCGAGGAGTCCCGAGACTATAAGGGTGTCTAAGTGAAGGCTCCAAAAACCCTCGCCCACATGCAAGTTCTGCAAGTGGTGGGAAATATATTCACCTGATGTTTGTGATCCTGCTGTAGCCATTCGTCACTCTATAAAAAATATCATTAATTTTTCAGCAAAAGCGCGACCCAGTAACTGGCCAAAGTCGCTACGTAAGTAGCAAACAACGGTAATGCCGCGATTGGCCCTAACTGCGTAAATACCAAACCGAAGGCTACGACCGTTATGGCCATTTTCCCCGACTCAGCCCTGTAATGAGCCTTAACTAAACTTCGCGGATCTTGAGTTCTTCCTCTAGAAGACCTCCATACATAAAAGCATGAAGGAAGCAGTGCGGTCAGCCCACCAATCAACGCCGACTTGCTGTCTACCGAAAAACCATGAACCCCCAAGAACCCAATCGTACATGTCGACATCACCAACGCTTGCAATGCTAGAACACGTAATGATCCAGTTATCACGACCTTACTCATAAATAAGAAAGCAAACCTGGAGACTCGTAAGTTGTTCCAACCCACGAAAAGCTCGCTATTTTAAGGACTCGTCTAATTTGTGTCAATGCGAACCACTCTATTTAACATACACTCTCAAGCTCTTAACTTGGCCAGAAGAACCTCGAGCTCATCCAAGTCTGAGAATGACAGGGCAATCTTTCCCGAACCCCTCTTGGATTGAGTGATCCTAACTGGCAAACCCAGATGCTGAGCCAGCTGTTCTTGTAAGTTAACAGTGTCTCGGTCAATATTTTGTCGGCCTTGTTGGCTTTTTCCTTTGCCACCCAGCCGAGTGCTCACAGCGCCCACCAGGCTCTCCACCTCTCGAACTGTCAAATCTAATGCGACGATTCGTTTTGCTAAGTCAACCTGGCGTGACGCTTCCAAACCCAACAAGGAGCGGGCGTGTCCCATTTCTATTTTTTGGTCACGAAGCATTTGTTGAACTGGTTCGGCTAATAACAACAAGCGTTGCAGGTTAGTAACGGTACTTCGCGATTTTCCTAATATGCGCGCCACCGCCTCATGGGTCATTTCAAATTCTTCAATAAGCCTCTTAATGCCGATAGCCTCATCGATTGAAGTGAGGTCTTCTCTTTGAATATTCTCAATCAATGCCATAGCCATGGCAGATTTATCATCCGACTTTTTTATTACCACGGGTACCAGCTTCAGGCCTGCTTTTTGAGCGGCGCGCCACCTCCGTTCCCCGGCTATGATCTCGTGTTTTCCGCTGGATATAGGTCTTACAATTAACGGCTGGATAACGCCTTGAGAGCGTATGGATTCGCTCAGCTCGGCTATCGCGTCGTCATCCATTTTAGTACGCGGTTGGAATTTGCCAGGCTGCAACCCCTCAACAGGTAGAGTCGACATAGGCCCTGGTTCATCATCATTAACTGTTTTTCCGCTTGAAAAGAGCGCGTCCAAGCCTTTGCCTAATCCTTTAGCTCTAACCATAATATATGTACGTCCTCGATAATTAGGAAAATCTTTCTAGAAATTCTGCAGAAAGTGATTGGTAAGCAATCGCCCCTTTTGACATTTTGTCGTATATCAATACAGGAAGACCGTGACTTGGCGCTTCCGCGACCCGGACATTCCTTGGGATTACGGTTTCAAACAGCTTATCTCCGAAGTGCCTATCAAGCTGATCGGATACTTGCTGAGATAAAGAGTTGCGACCATCAAACATAGTCCTTACCAAACCACCAATTTCGAGATTAGGATTCAAATATGATTTGATCCGCTTAATTGTGTCTACAAGATCACTCAGCCCTTCTAAGGCGTAATATTCACATTGCATCGGAATAATCACGTATTTCGCCGCGGTTAAGCCATTTAACGTGAGCAAGCTGAGCGCGGGTGGGCAGTCAATTAAAATGAAATCGTAATCGTCGGTTACTGACTCTAAGGCTCTCTTGAGGATGGTTTCGCGGCTATCGACGCCAACTAACTCGACTTCAGCCCCTGCCAAATGCTGATTCGCCGCCAGTACGTCATACCCCACGGTAGAGCTTTCAAGTTTAACGGCTCCGACTGTTGTCGATTCCGTTAAAACATCATAGATACCTGCCTCCACCTTTGATTTATCAATGCCACTTCCAGTGGTCGCGTTACCTTGCGGGTCTAGATCGATCAAGAGCACTCGCTTTCCCTGGGCGGCGATGCCAGCGCCAAGATTTATCGCCGTGGTGGTTTTTGCAACACCTCCTTTTTGGTTTGCGATGGCTACAATACGACTCACTTCATTTACCTTTTCTATATTTTAATTTCTGGTACAAGCTCGACGACGTGACGCTCGGCGTTTAGCTCAGGCACATTAAGCTTTTTTACTTGCCTCACTTTCGCTGCAGGTATTTCCGCTAGCTCTGCAGTAGGGTATTTACCTTTCATGGCAAACAACGCTCCACCCGAATCACAAAATTGCGATGCACTTCGCAGAAAAATTTTTAACTCACTAAACGCCCGGGAAACAATAACATCGAATTGTTTTAACCGGTCATAGCTTTCGATTCTTGAAGTCTCAATAACAACATTTTTAAGTCCAAGCTCAATAACGACCTGCTTTAAAAAAGTCGTTTTTTTTTCACTTCGATCCAGGAGAACTACATCTCTTTCTGGCTGTGCGATAGCGATTGGCAGGCCTGGGAAACCGCCTCCTGTGCCTATGTCAAGCAAAAATCCTGATGGCAGTGTGCTTATTATAGAACAAGAATCGTATAAGTGAGTGCTTACCCACATACTTTTTGGGGTGACAGATGTGATATTGTAAACTTGATTCCACTTATCCAACAAAACCAAATATTGCCGAAGCATTCCAAGCTGTTTGCTTGTTACCACAACACCCATCTCTTGCAAAATGGACCCTGATAGCTCGCTAAAATCTTGCGGCATTACACGGTCACTCTGGCTTGATCGCCACGCACATTAAATGATTGATTTAACCTTTTGATGTAGACCGACAAAATCCCAACCGCAGCGGGTGTAATGCCTGATATTCGGCTCGCGTGCCCCAAAGTGGTCGGACGCGTGAAGGTCAATTTTTGTTTCGCCTCAGCGGATAACCCTGGGATAACTGTGTAGTCTATGGTCTCGGGGATACTAACTCCCTCGAGACTAACCATCTTGGTTACCTCCTCTTTCTGACGATTGATGTAGCCTTGATATTTGGATTGAATTTCTACTTGCTCCGCCGCCGACTTATCCTCAACTCCCGGCCCCACACCCGACAAAGTCATTAAAGCCTCATAATTTACTTCTGGCCGCCTCAAGAGCTGTATCGCCGAGTACTCATGGTCCAAAACTTTACCGACCACCTGTTTTATCTTCGCTTGGTCGTCACAGCTTGGGCTTATAAACAAGTTATTAAGGCGCGCTGTTTCATTCTCGATAACGACTCGTTTCCGCTCAAACCTCTCCCATCGATAGTCGTTAATAAGGCCTAATTTGCGACCAATGGGGGTCAGCCGAAGGTCTGCATTGTCCTCCCTGAGGCTTAGCCGATATTCCGCCCGACTAGTAAACATGCGATATGGCTCTGTTACCCCACGAGTTATTAAATCATCAACCAGAACTCCCAAATATGCCTCATCTCTCCGGGGATACCAGCCATCTTTACCCAACGCCTTACGCGACGCGTTCAATCCGGCTAACAGCCCTTGCGCGGCAGCCTCCTCATATCCTGTTGTGCCGTTAATCTGTCCAGCAAAAAACAACTTTTCCAATCCCTTTGTCTCTAGTGTTGGTTTCAGTGCGCGTGGGTCAAAATAATCATATTCGATCGCATATCCAGGCCTAAGAATATACGCGTCTTCAAGACCGTTAATAGACCTCACGATCTGTGTCTGTACGTCGAACGGGAGACTAGTAGAAATACCGTTCGGATAGTACTCATTGGTAAGTAGGCCCTCGGGCTCAAGGAAAATTTGATGGTGGTCCCGATCAGAAAACCGGACTACCTTGTCTTCGATGGATGGGCAGTAGCGGGGACCGACTCCTGCGATTAGTCCTGTATATAACGGCGATCGATCCAACCCCGCTCGAATGAATTCATGTGTTTTTTCGTTGGTATGTGTAATCCAACAAGGAACCTGTCGCGGATGTTGGTCGCGCGAGCCTACAAAAGAGAAAACAGGCCTCTCAATATCTCCGTCTTGTCTCTCCAAAGCAGAAAAGTCAATGGTACGGCCATCGATTCGCGGGGGCGTACCGGTCTTAAGTCGCCCCACCGGTAGTTTTAACTCGCGCAGCCGGGCTGCCAGCGCATTCGACGGCGCATCACCAGCCCTGCCAGCTTCGTGATTTTCAAGCCCTACATGAATTTTCCCGGCTAAAAACGTTCCTGCCGTTAATACTATCGCCTTAGCGCTAATTGTCAGCCCTATATCTGTTGTAACCCCCGTAACCGAATCTCCGGATACAGCGATATCTGTAGCCGCCCCTTGAAATATGTCCAACCGATCTTGAGCCTCAAGCTTCGCCCTTATTGCCTGCCGATACAACGATCGATCTGCCTGCGCGCGCGTGGCCCGAACGGCAGGCCCCTTACTTGAATTAAGGCGACGAAAATGTATTCCAGCCTCATCGGCCGCAGCCGCCATCGCCCCACCCAGCGCATCGATCTCCTTCACCAAATGGCCTTTGCCAATACCCCCAATTGACGGATTACATGACATTTGTCCAAGCGTTTCAATGCTATGCGTAAGCAATAACGTTTGAGACCCGGAGCGCGCCGATGCTAATGCGGCCTCAGTACCCGCGTGCCCCCCACCAATAACCACTACATCGTATTTTTTTGAGAAAAACATAACTTTGTTTGATCAATTAATAATTATATTTGTACGTAAAAGCCTACTTAAGCGCCGAATATGTTTCACGTGAAACATATTAGAATTTATCATTTCCCAACACAAAAACTGGAAAATATTTGTCCCAGTAGGTCGTCTGCCACAAACTCCCCTGTAATTTCAGATATTGCATCTTGGGCCGCCCTTAGTTCCTCTGCACAAAATTCAATTATTGCAATATTTGCCAAAGCCGCGCTTAAATGTCGAACAGCCCGATCTAACGCATTGAGGTGTCGCTCCCGGGCCATAAAGGGGACTTCTTCACTTAGTCTGGCCCCCACCTTCTCCAGAAGGTTTTTCTTCAATATTTCTAAGCCGGCTCCAGTTTTCGCTGATAAATAAATGACCGGTACTCCGCTTTGATCATCAAGCCCTTCCTCCCGGCCCATCAAGTCAATTTTATTCAATACTATGACGCTTTTAGCCTCTTCAAAATCTGATATCAAACTTTGTCGGTCAGCATCATTGCCGGCCTCTTGCATGTAAACTATAACATCCGCATCTTTTAGATGATCTAGCGTCCGTTGTATGCCGATACTCTCGATAGGGTCGTCTGACTTTCTGAGACCGGCCGTATCAACGACGGTCATGGGGATACCACCAACTATAATTTGGCGCTGTATGGAATCTCTTGTTGTGCCGGCGTATTCCGTAACAATCGATGTTTCTTCTTCAGACAAAAGATTCATTAAGGTTGATTTACCTACATTGGGTTCGCCGGCCAAGACAACTTTAGCGCCCTCTCTTAGAAGATTGCCCTGAGTGGCTGAGTCTCTTAACTCGCCAAGACTTTGGAGTATTGACGAAAGTCGGTCTTTGACCGATTCATCTTTTAAAAAGTCGATCTCCTCCTCAGCGAAATCTATCGCCGCTTCTACGAAAACGCGTGTCTCGATTAATTCGCGCCTTATATCCTCTGTTCGGTCAGAAAATTCACCACGCAAAGAGCGGTGTGCGCTTAACACTGCGGCCTCAGAAGAGGCCCCAATCAAGTCGGCCACGCTTTCCGCCTGAGCTAAATCAAGCTTATTGTTAAGATATGCTCTCTGTGTAAACTCTCCGGGCTGGGCAAGTCGCGCCCCTGCTTCAATACAAGCCCGCAAAATCAAACGAAGCACGCCTGGACCACCATGGCCTTGTAACTCCAGCACATCCTCACCCGTATACGAATCGGGTCCTTCAAAATATAGCGTTAAACCAGAGTCTAGCGAGTCTCCGGCTGCGTTTGTAAACGTTCGCATTCCTGCCATTCTTTTTGGCGCCAATTCACCGATGATGCGCCCAGCGATTTCTTTTGTTTTTTTACCTGAAACCCTAACGACCCCTATCCCACCTGTACCAGGCGCTGTCGCTATAGCCGCTATCGTGTCATTGTTTAGCATTATTGGGCTTTTTGCCCTCGATAGCCCGCGTAATTGTCCATTGTTGTGCGATAGACAACACGTTGTTTACAAGCCAATACAAAACCAAACCGGAGGCAAAGAAAAAGAAAAACACGCTAAAAACTACCGGCATAATTTTCATTACTTTGGCCTGTATTGGGTCTGGCGGTGTCGGGCTAAGCCAAGATTGAGCCACCATACTTAAGGCCATGAGAATCGGTAGAACGTAAAAAGGATCTTTAGCGGAAAGATCAGTTATCCAAAAAATAAACGGCGCATCCCGTAATTCTACGCTGGCAAGTAAAACCCAGTAAAGAGCAATAAAGAAGGGGATTTGAATCAATATAGGTAAGCACCCCCCCAGAGGGTTAATTTTTTCTTTTTTGTATAAATCCATCATGGCTTGTTGAAACTTCTGCTTATCATCACCATAAGTTTCTTTTAAAGTTTTCAAACGAGGCGCCATAACTCGCATTTTCGCCATAGATTTATATCCGGCCGCTGATAGAGGAAAAAACACCAACTTTATAATTACAGTAAGAAACACTATTGCCCATCCCCAATTACCCACCAAACCCTGAAGCGCCGAGAGCAACCAGAATAAAGGTGAGGCGATGATAGTCAGCCAACCATAGTCCACAACCAAATCTAACCCGGGCGCTAACTTCTTAAGGACATTTTGTTCTTGCGGTCCTGCATATAAACGAGCTCCCAAAGTGCCTTGGCTGTTCTCGGATATCTCTGTCACGCCCTCAACAAATCCCATGGCATATAAATTATTGCCAAGCGACTTCATAAAATTTTCTCGGCTTTTGCCTTCCTCAGGAAGCCATGCTGCGACGAAATAATGTTGTACGAAACCGACCCATCCGTCGCTTACGACTTTAGGATAATTGGACTTAGCCCGATCCATATCTTTGAAGTCAACCTTATTAAATTTCGCCTCTTCAGAATAAACGGCGCCCCCTGTATAAGTCGGCTGTAACTTAGTATCTCCTTCGGCTCCGCCGCCGTCTCTTAGTAATTGAAAATAAGCATTTGGCGAAATTGGCGCACTAGTTTTGTTTGTTATTTTATAGTCTACGTCTATAGCGTATGACCCCCTATAGAACGTATATGTTTTTTCTACAAAAGCGCTCTCAGAATCAGAAAAAAGAGTTATGTTTAACGATTCTTCTCCCGATAATAGTGAGTACTCGCTATCGTCAGTATTAAATATACTATTATGATTTGGTAGTCCCTCTCCAATTAACCCGGACTCGGCCACATACGTACGCCCCCCCTTAATTTCCAAAAGTCTCAGCGCCTCGGTCTTACTGTCTTTGCTGTGATGTTGGGTCAGTATCAACTCTTTGATACCGCCGCCCAAGCGATCAATCTTGGCTGAAAATACGTCTGTGGTTACCTGGATATAATCCCCCGTCGCTCGGGCCAAATTGTTGATTGGCTCCACAACATCTTTTCTATTTGCGGCGTCGTTTATCGTTGCTTTAGGGATCGTCGCGATGCCCTCTTGCGACTCTGTCGATAGTGATTCATTTACTAGTTTTTGATCCTTCTTTAGCCAGGCATCGCCCAATAAAATAATAGACCCCACAAAGATTACTGTAGCAATGATGCGTGCGCTATCCATTATGAACTTCCCTTTTTCCTTGAGGTATTTTTGGAGAGAGGTCGACCCCTCCTGGATGGAACGGATGACATTTACTAAGCCTTTTTAGGCCCAGCCACAGCCCTCGACGTACCCCGTGATTTGTAATGCTCTCCTTCGTGTACTCGGAACATGTGGGGTAAAACCGACATCTAGAGCCGAGCAGAGGCGACACCACTTGCTGATAATAATGAATTAACCGTAGAAGAATATGCTTCATTTTTTTCGCTGCGACCAAAGCTGCGTTAGCTCTAATTTAATCGCCTCTAAATCAGCTTTCATAATTTTTTTTGTAGCTCTTATAACAAGATCTTCCGACCTCGCTAAGCAGTCGCTCGTTCTAAAGAGCTCTTTTACCTGACGTCGGACTCGATTTCTGACAACGGCCAGAGGAATGTGTTTTTTTGATAAAGAAACGCCAATTCGACCAATGGACGCACTATTCTCTCTGGAAAGCAAAATAAAATGTCCGCTTCTGATCTTCGCAGCGAACCGCCCCGTGTAATTTGCAGCGCCGCATAAACGAGACTCCCGAGGTAGTTTGCTCGAAATCACACGCTTAAGCGCGCCCTCCCTTTGGCTCGACGCGCATTAATAACTGACCGACCGCCGCGGGTTTTCATTCTCACTAGAAACCCATGCGTTCTTTGTCGCCGAGTTTTGGACGGCTGATATGTTCGTTTCATCCAAGTTCTCCATGTAACTTATGATCAAAAAAGCCTGCCATTACAACGGTTTTTACACTCTTTGTCAAATTATCCTATTTCATCATAGGCTGTGGATAACTTATAAAAGATCAGATACAATCTTACTTAAATAACAGATGTGCAAATCCATAACTGAGTCCAACGACCCTATCTCGCATCAGATAGGGTTTTTTATCTAAAAATCCGTAAATTTTAATGAATTCTTTCTGGGATAGCTGCCTTGAGTATTTTAAAACTGTGCTTTCATCACAACAGTATAAAACTTGGGTGCACCCTTTAGACGGGGCCATAATAAACGGAGAAATTGTCATAGTAGCTCCCAACAGGTTCTTGCTTGTATGGGCGAGAGACAACTACTCCAAAGATCTGAAACGCCTCGCTAAAGACTCGAGTGGATCTCAGTTACCAATACGATTTACTTTAAAAACCCCTCCGCCCGCCGACCAAAACGTCAGTGAACCCGAAGCAACCGAACTACCAACGAATACTTCAGAGCCTGTTGATTCAAAAGTAGCTAAGAAGAATAATCGCTTACCTCAACTCAACCCTGCCTTCACGTTTGATAGTTTCGTCACCGGTCGTGGCAATCAATTGGCCAGGGCAGCCGCTCTACAAGTTTGCGACAACCCGGCTAAAGCCTACAACCCCTTATTTATATATGGTGGCGTCGGTTTAGGAAAGACGCACTTGGTTCAAGCTATTGGTAATGTAACGGCGGAAAAAACCCCAGGTGCGAAAATACTTTATATACATGCGGAAAAATATGTTTCCGATGTCGTAAGCGCATACCAACACAAGTCATTCGAACAATTTAAACGCTTTTACCATTCCCTGGATCTCCTATTAATTGACGACATTCAGTTTTTTGCCAAAAAAGCCCGAACCCAAGAAGAGTTTTTCTATTTATTTAATGCTCTTATGCAATCTAAAAAACAAGTAGTAATGACTTGTGACACATTTCCAAAAGAAATATCAGGAATGGAAGACCGTCTTGTATCTAGATTTGGTTCTGGTCTGACGGTTGCTATAGAGCCACCCGAACTCGAACTTCGAGTAGCTATATTGCTAAAAAAAGCAGAAGAGGATGATTTAAACCTGTCCGAAGAGGTGGCGTTTTTTGTCGCAACCCACATCCAATCTAATGTTCGAGAATTAGAGGGGGCTTTAAAAAGAATAACGGCCTACGCAAACTTTACTAAAGAGCCTGTTTCTGTCTCTCTCGCCAAAGAGGCTCTAAAAGATCTACTCGCGAGCAACTCTAAATTAATTACTATTGATTCGGTTCAAAAATGCGTTGCTGATTATTACAAGCTTAAAGTATCGGATATGTTCTCAAAGAAGAGAACACGATCTATTGCTAGGCCCAGGCAAATGGCTATGGCGTTATCTAAAGAGTTAACCAGTTACAGCCTGCCGGATATAGGTGATGCTTACGGTGGTCGAGATCATACGACCGTACTTCATGCTTGTCGAAAAATTGCTGAATTAAGAACAACAGATACAAATACCGCGAGAGATTTCAACGCGCTTATACAAATTCTGAGAGGCTAGTATTTTATTTATAACTCTGTGGATAACTCGTTTAATTTATCTTAATAACACCAATATATTGCATAAACAGAATATTTATACACAAAAACTCCCTATACTAAACATAGATTAAACAGATAAAACAACAGCCGTAAAAGATCGTAACTTCATACACTTAAATTACTTGTACACATTGAGAGCGCTAACTATCACTATTACTAAGGTTTAATATGAAATTATTAAATATCGATAAAGATGTATTACTGAAACCACTACAGATGGTTTCTGGTATTGTCGAACGACGCCACACATTACCTATTTTATCGAATGTATTCCTAAAAGCGGATGGACATACGCTCGAAGTTGTAGCCACAGATTTAGAAATACAAATCGCCACAAACGCCAAATTGGAAAAGTCGTATCAGGGCGATACGCTAACTATTTCTGCTCGTAAAACTCTAGATATCTTACGAGCGTTACCTGACAAAACAAAAATTAGTTTAGAGGCCTCCGAAAATAGAGCCATATTAAAAAGTGGTAAAAGTAAGTTTAATCTTCAGACACTACCAGCAACTGATTTTCCATTAATAGCAGCAAAAGACAATGCAAAGCTCGATACGGTAAAAATCGAGCAAAAAGTATTAAAAGATATGCTCCAAAAAGTGCAATTTTCAATGGCGCAACAAGATATACGTTATTACTTAAATGGACTTTTATTGGTATTAGATGGGGATACGATGAGATTGATCGCTACAGACGGTCATAGGCTATCCCACACATCAACTAAACTAAAAGAATCTGTGGGCAACAGGGAAACAATCTTACCCCGCAAAACAGTCTTAGAATTATTGAAATTATTAGATGGAGATGAATCTACAGTAGAAATAAAAATTACAGATACACAAATAACAATACAGTTTTCTGACGTCACGTTGGTGTCAAAGCTAGTAGATGGGAAATTTCCAGACTATAAGCGCGTAATACCTACCGATTTAAATAATGAATTGATTATAGGTAGAGATAGTTTACAAGGAGCATTACAGCGGGCATCAATTTTGTCGAACGAAAAATTTCGAGGAGTACGATGGGTGCTAACAAAAAATCTCTTAAAAATAATTTGCTCTAATAGCGAACAAGAAGAGGCCGAAGAAGAGTTAGAAGTAAGCTATCAAGGTGAACCACTAGATATTGGTTTTAATGTTAATTATTTGTTGGACTGTTTGAGTAATGTAGGGACGCAAGATATTAATTGCGCGCTAGGTGACTCTAATAGCAGCATGCTTATGACGATAAAAGAAGACAGCACATTTCAGTACGTTGTCATGCCAATGAGAATTTAAGGATAAAAATGGAAGAACAAGAAGAATATTCCGCTGGCAGCATTAAAGTTTTAAAAGGTCTCGAGGCCGTTCGCAAAAGGCCTGGTATGTACATCGGAGACACTAGCGATGGTACCGGATTACATCACATGGTTTTTGAAGTCGTTGATAACTCTATTGACGAGGCTTTAGCAGGTCATTGCGACACTATAAACATCACCATTCATACGGATGGCGGTGTATCGATATCCGATAATGGTCGGGGGATTCCTACCGACATCCATCCAGAGGATGAGGAGAGCCGATCCACGCCAGAAATCGTTATGACGGTGCTGCACGCAGGAGGTAAATTTGATAGTAACTCTTATAAGATATCAGGAGGCCTACACGGAGTAGGCGTCTCAGTAGTAAACGCGCTATCGTCAAAATTAAAACTAACAATATATAGAGATGGTTTTGAGCACGAGATGACTTTTTCGGACGGAGCGCCAGATCATCCTCTGAAAAAAATCGGGGAAAGCACTAAAACAGGAACCGAGATTTCCTTTTGGGCCAGTCAAGAAGTGTTCGGGGCGATTGAATTCCATTATGAAATTTTAGCGAAACGACTGCGCGAATTATCGTTTTTAAATAACGGAGTGAACATCAAATTAAATGATGAGAAAACAGGAAGGTCAGAAACCTTTAGTTATGAAGGTGGTGTAAGCGGTTTTGTCGAATACATCAACAAAAACAAAACGGTTTTACATAAAAATATTTTTCATACAAGTTTTGAGGCCGACGGAATAACCGCTGAGGCCTCGATCCAATGGAACGACTCTTATCAAGAACAAGTTTTATGCTACACAAACAACATTCCCCAGAGAGATGGTGGAACACATTTAGCTGCGTTACGCACATCGTTGACGCGTACTTTAAATCAATATATTCAAGCAAATGATCTGGCAAAAAAAGCGAAAGTAGAAACAACAGGGGAAGATATGCGAGAGGGCATAACTTGCGTTCTGTCAGTGAAGGTGCCAGACCCGAAATTCTCATCTCAAACTAAAGATAAACTTGTTTCACCAGAATGCAAACCCGTCGTAGAAAAAGCAGTTTCTCAAGGCCTAGCAGATTGGTTGCTAGAAAACCCAGCAGATGCAAAAACGGTAATTAGTAAAATAATAGACTCTGCCCGTGCGCGGGAGGCCGCGAGAAAAGCGCGAGAGATGACGCGAAGAAAAGGCGTGCTTGATGGGCTTGGTTTGCCAGGCAAACTCGCTGATTGCCAGGAAAAAGATCCGGCTCTGTCAGAAATTTACCTGGTGGAGGGTGATTCTGCTGGAGGATCCGCAAAGCAAGGCAGAGATCGCAAATTTCAGGCGATTTTGCCTTTAAAAGGCAAAATTTTAAATGTGGAAAAGGCCCGGTTTGAAAAACTAATCTCTTCGACAGAAATTACATCCTTGATTACAGCTCTAGGCACAGGTATAGGCAAAGAAGATTACGACCCGGGTAAATTGCGATATCACAGAATTATTATTATGACTGATGCCGATGTAGATGGATCACACATCAGAACGTTATTGCTTACATTTTTTTATCGTCAAATGCCAGAGCTGGTCGAGGGCGGGCACATTTATATTGCGCAACCGCCATTATTTAAAGTTAAGCTGGGTAGGGATGAGCGTTATTTAAAAGATGAACAATCTTTGAAAGATTACACTTTGTCAGTAGCGTTAAAAGATGCTGAAGTCATTGATAAACAAGGTAAAAGTATATCAATCGAGGCAATAGAAGAAATTGCTCGTGCGTACATTGCTGCTGAAGCCATCGTCGATCGCTTAAGGTACAGATATGATCGTACGGTATTAAATGCAGTTTTGAATGGACTAGAAATTCATCTAGGTAGCGCCGAGGAAGCCCAACAAACTATATCTAAAATATCTGAATCGCTTCAAGGCCAGAGAATAGAGTTGGTGGCTGGCACAGTTGATGGCGGTGATTTGCCAACTTATGCGATAAAAATTATTCGTCTGACTCACGGAAATGAATATGAAACACTAATAGATGACGCATTTATCTCTAGCGGTGAATATAGACAATTAATTGAGGTATCAAAATTAACGGGCGATTTGTTCGCAGACGGTACAGTTGTCAGGCGAAAGGATAGGGAACAAACGGCGAATAGTTTTAAAGAGGTTTTAGATTGGCTATTAGATGATGCAAAAAGAATAATAGGAGTTCAGCGATACAAGGGGTTGGGAGAAATGAATCCGGATCAACTTTGGGAAACAACTATGGATCCTAAAGTTCGGATATTGTTAAAAACTCGAGTGGAAGATGCAATCGCGGCGGATGGTATTTTTACAACGCTAATGGGCGATATGGTAGAGCCAAGA
>ERZ891134.104-NODE-104-length-70484-cov-14.329736_pt1 | contig 70484 bp, 74 predicted proteins | sample MGYA00520888_ERZ891134 | MGnify/ENA primary metagenome ERZ891134 (study PRJEB32303, sample SAMEA104408692) | aquatic metagenome | biome: Brackish water; feature: Coastal; material: water | place: Baltic Sea | collected 2014-10-23 | depth 10 m ... | reverse complement strand
TCACCGTCGCATTCCAGGGCCACTACTCACGGTTCGTTGATATGGCGCAGTCGTAGCCGAGTGTCGGTACGACGTGAGGATACCGTCGTGTCGGATTCTTTACCTGTGACGTTGAACGCAGCTGCAAGGAGAACCATGACGATTCGAATCTTTGCCCTCGTGGGCGCTGGCGCCCTCACCGTCGGTCTGATGACTGCGTGTTCGTCCGATGAAGGCGAGATGGTGGGCGGCATGACCGAATGCACCGACAAGATCGTGAACGGCGAGGCCGAGGAGTACATCTCGGAGATGAGCGATGGGGCGAATCAGTGGTACCCGGATTCGATCGCCTGCTCGGACGGGTGGGCCGTCGCCTATGGAATCAACGGTGCGGCAGGACAGTCAGATGGGAATGCTTCCGGCGCGCCGGCCAACATCATCTTCCAGGCCGAAGGACAGTTCTGGATTCCGAAGGACCCAGCAGACGTCTGCGGGACCTACGGCGACGGCGACTACCCCAGTGATGCGGAGATCCCCAAGGATCTCTACGAGGCGTGCCTGTCCGGCTGACGCATCCACCAAGGGGGCCGTGTTGGTAGTCGTGCTGCGTTTAACACCGCGCGCCGAACGTTATGCGGGCGTGTGGGGTGGTCGCGGACCCGACGATGGAATCCTCATCCGTTGGATGCGGGACGCGACTTCCCTGTCCCAAGTGCAGCGATCTTCTCCAGGGGTCCCTGGTTGAACCGCTTCATCCACTGCCATGCGACCAGGGAAAGGAACGCCCAGGTGACAATCCCGGAGAGCACCACCGCGAACGCGCCCCATTGACCGAAGAACCCGAGCCCGTAGCCGCAATACAGCAGGGACATCAGTACCGACTCACCGATATAGACCGTCAAGGACATGCGACCGGCGGGCGCGGTGAACGACATGAACCCTGGGCGTCGCGCGAGCAACAACGCGACGGTACCGACGTAGCCCGCCGTGAGAATCGGTGCAGTGCAAAACCCGAGCGCCAAACCAAACGCCCCAGCCGGGGAGAAAACACTGTCACCGGTCGCTAGTGCGTTCACCTGCAAGACCCCAGCGACCACCTGGAGAGGAAGACCGACAGCCAAACCCCACCGAGCACACGACCGCCATAGCGAAAGGTGATCCGCCGGCTGGGCGAGCAAGCGCGCTCGTGACGCGCGAAGACCGAGAATGAACGCGGCGAAAGCCATCGGCGCTTGCAGGAAGAAGCCACCGAAAAGTATCGACGGCAGTGCTTCGAGTCGTGCGAGAGCAGCATCAGTGAAAGTCCCTGTTGTCAGTGCCTGATCCAGCAAGCCACCGGCACTACCACTCGAACTGTCTTCGGGAAATGCTGCTATCAGCAACGCAATGATCAGCAGAAGGACAACGGCAGTGGAGAACACAGCTATGGCCCAGCGCCGTAGTGCTCGATCAGACAACCGTGAGAGGGCGAACAGAAGGAGTCCGAGAATCGAGTAGGCGATCAGAATGTCGCCGAAAAAGAAGAAGACCGCGTGAACAAGACCAAAGAGAAACAAGACCAGCAGGCGACGCAGGTAGCGTCGTCGATTCGGCTTGCTGTTGTCTCGAAGAATGAACGACGCGCTGTATCCGAACAGGAAAGAAAACAACAGGTAGAACTTCCCCTGCGCGAGAACGATAACCAGAAATGCCGTCACCCGATTCGCGGAACCCTCGATTGAGTCGGCGGTAAACCCGTCGGCACTGATGCCGAGGAACGCGGCGTTCACCACCACGATGCCGAGCAGGGCGGCGCCCCGCAGGCGATCGGGCAGGGCCTGGCGGATGTTCACTGTTGACATTGGTCAACCGTAGGTGACGTAGTGAGACAGGTGCTGCCAGGTGAGCAGGTGCTCGGTACGCTCATGCGATCCCGCTTGTTGACCAGGAGACCCGCGTGTCCAGTAATCGTTTCATCTTGACCCTTCGCTGCCCCGACGCGCGCGGGATCATTCATGCGATCTCCGGCGCCCTCCTCGAACTCGAGGGCAATGTGTTCGAGCAAGCGCAATACACGAACGAGAGCACGGGTGTGTTCGTCATGCGCACACGATTCGAGGCGAATACCACCGACGTCGAGGTGGTCCGTGCCCGCCTGGAAGCGGCAACAGCGCACTTCTCGCCGACGATCACCTTGCGTACCGAGAACGATCTACCGCGAATCCTCATCATGGTGTCGCAGTACGACCACTGCCTCGTCGACCTTCTCTACCGACAATCCCATGGCGAAATCGCCATGGACGTCCCCGTCATTGTCTCGAACCACGAAGCATGTCGTGTCATCGCGGAGCAGTACGACATCCCGTTTATGTACGTGCCGGTCGCCTCTGGTGTCGAGGGCTCGAAGGCCGCAGCCGAGAGCCGCGTGAGGGAGATCATCGAGGAGTTCCGGATCGACGCGGTAGTTCTCGCTCGCTACATGCAGATTCTCAGCAATGACCTCTGTCGAGATCTGGAAGGTCGGGTGATCAATATTCATCACTCGTTCCTTCCGGGTTTCAAAGGTGCACGGCCGTATCACCAGGCGTACGACCGCGGAGTGAAGCTTATTGGAGCGACGGCTCATTTCGTGACCCCGGATCTGGACGAAGGACCGATCATCGAGCAAGACGTCGAGAGGGTTGAGCACCACCAGACGGCGAACGATCTTGCTCAGATCGGGCGTGATGTCGAACGCGTTGTGCTGGCTCGTGCGGTCAAACTCTTCGCCGAGGATCGAGTCTTGTTGGATGGTCAACGCACGGTGGTCTTCTCATAGTTCGCGTGAACGACCGTTGTGATTACGTATCGTGAATATGCCTCAAGCCGGAATCGGGACGAAAGAGGAGACAGCGTGAGCACCCTGGTCGTGACGAACGATCTTCCTCCGCGCCGCGGTGGCATTCAGACGTTTGTCCACGAGATCCTCCGACGCCTGGACCCTGACTCCTTCGCAGTTTTTGGCCCAGCCGAAAGCGGATCGGCAGCCTTTGATGCGTCTGCTGGATACGAGATCCATCGATACGGGGGCTCCGTCATCCCCATACCTCGCGTGGCGAAGGCGGTTGCCGAGGTCGCGGCGGCCACGGGGGCAGGGCAGATCATGCTCGGTTCGGGCATGCCGAACGCGTACCTCATCCCGCTGCTACGAAGACACGACCTGCCGACCGCCCTGGTGATCACGCACGGAAATGAAGCCGGATGGGCTCAACTGCCGGGTGGAAGAGCTCTCGTGCAGCCGTTGAACGCTGCCCGAGCGGTGACGTATCTCGGTGACTTCACGTACCGAATCCTGAGTCGGTACATCCAACCCGCGGCCAAGCTGCACCGACTCTCGCCCGGTGTCGACACCGATCGGTTTAGCCCAGGCAACGGCGGCGCGGACTTCCGACGTCGCCACAACCTGAGCAACGCGTTCGTCATCGGCACACTGACCCGACTGGTACCCCGCAAGGGAGTGGATCTGCTCATTCGTGCGCTGCCGCACGTGCGTCGCGCCGTTCCTGATGCACACGTGCTGGTCGCCGGTGATGGACCGCACCGCAGAGAACTTGAAAACCTTGCCCGCCACTTATCCGTCGACGATCGGGTCGTCTTCGCAGGATCGGTGCCCGAGTCGGAACTCCCCGCCGCCTATGACGCGATGGATGTCTTCGCTCTGCCCACACACACCCGCCGATGGGGAGTCGACATCGAAGGCTTGGGCATAGTTTTCCTGGAAGCTTCGGCAGCGGGGGTGCCGATCCTCGTCGGCGACAGCGGCGGCAGCGTCGATGCTGTACGTGACGGAGAAACCGGAAACCTCATCGGAACGAATCCCGAGGCAATTGCCGCGGAAATCGTCGAACTCGCGCACAACGAAACTCGAAGGCGCGAGATGGGGGCCCACGGTCGTCAATGGATGGTGGACGAGTGGCAGTGGGCAGACCGAGCGACGAGCGTGTCGGGAATTCTTGGGGGAGACTGACGGGGTGTCAACGCTCTCCACTACTTCCACCCTGGCCGAATGGATGGATGGCAAGCGAGTTGTAGCGCTCACCGGAGCGGGATGCTCGACCGCGTCTGGCATTCCGGACTACCGAGGTCCGAACGGTGCCTTCACCCGCGGCCACTCACCGATGACGTACCAGCAGTTCCTCAAGGATCCGCAGGGACGAAAGCGCTACTGGGCCCGTGGTCATGTCGGGTGGACACGCTTTCGCCAAGCTCGACCGAACACCGCCCACACGGCGCTGTCTGAGCTCGAACGTCGAGGTGTCATCGCGGGTGTCATCACGCAGAATGTTGATGGCTTGCATGAGGCGGCCGGTTCAAGAAACGTAATCGACCTGCACGGTCGACTCGACCGGGTGGTGTGTTTGACCTGCCGGAGCTTTGAGGACCGCAACGATGTGCACGAGCGCCTCACGTGCGCGAACCCGTGGTTGACGGGTGCGTCTGATCGAATCAACCCTGATGGTGACACGGATATACCCGAGGACGCCCTCGAGACTTTCGTGATGGTCCCCTGCACACAGTGCGGAGGCGACCTCAAACCCGATGTGGTGTATTTCGGAGAGAACGTTCCGGTAGAGCGCGTCCGGAACGCCTACGCGATGGTGGACTCTGTGGATGCACTGCTTGTTGCTGGATCATCACTCACGGTCTATTCGGGTCGACGTTTCGCGCTGCACGCGCACAAAGACGGAAAACCCATCGCCATCATCAATTCCGGAGAGACAAAGGCCGATGACCTCGCATCGCTTCGCATCGATGGTGATGTGGGTGAAACCCTCGAGTCATTGATCTGAGTCGGTGGCACTTGATGGTCGTGGTTCTCGGGCGGCCGGAATGTAGCCGGCGGGCAACGGCCCACCCGCAGCAACAGCCCTGTCGAGGGCGTCGGCGTCGCAGACAACACAGCAGTCGACGTCCACCCACCCAACGATCGACAACTGCGTTCCCCGAGAGAACTGCGTCAGCGGACGTGGGCGTTTGACCAGGACCGTGCTACCGCAGCTTGCACAGACCCCGGAGGCAGAGGACCAGCGATGATCGCACCCGTCGCACACGATGTCTGCCTCGTCGCGACGGAGATCACCGTCTTCGCCGCACTCCGGGCAGGCGATCATCGTCCTACCTCTTCAGCAGGACCGGACCAGAGACACGCACCTTGCGATTCGTAATCGGCGAGCAGGTTCCGAAAAGGTCGCACGCTTGGCTGTACCGCTTGCTGGTCTTGAACGTCTTGCGTCCCTTGGTCGGGTAGACGATCTGGAACAGGCCTTCGCTACCGGTGAAGTTGCACCTAACCATGGTGCCCTTCTTGTTAGTTTTGCATTTGCGGTAGCGAGTGCCGACGATCCATTCCTGCATTGTCTGCATGGCTGTTGCTCCGGGGCTCCCGTCGTAGTACTGAATTCCCCACAGATCGTTCGGCGGCTCCCAGGTATACATGTACACCCGGGAGATGCCCAGCCGTAGTGCGTCGAGGTAGGCGATCGCGGTCCAGTTGGCCGCCTTGGCACCCTCGATGTCGACATCGGGGTTCTGCGGACCCGGGCCCTTCAGGCCGAAGTTGTTCTCGGTATCCCATACAGGCTTGACCGGAGCGCCCTTTTGCTTGAGCAAGCGGTTGAACTTCTCTCCCAAGATCCCCCGGTCCACCGGAGTACCCAAGCTGTGAGGGTAGGTATGAACTGCGTAAGCATCGATGGGCCAGCCGTAGTTGGCGAGTGAATCGAGGAACGGTCCGTACCACTTGTAGAACTTGTTGTTCTTCGCCCCCAGTCGTGTTCCGACGCTGGTGGCGACGACAGCTGCACTCGGATCGACGGACTTGACGATGTCGTACGTCCGCTTGGTCAACAACGCCAGTTGTGCGGGAGTCCCCTCGAAGAATGTCAGCAGATTCGCCTCGTTCCAGGGCTGGTACGACGTGATCTGTCCCTGGTAGCGGTTGACAACGGCCGAGACGAAACGGTCGTACGCGCCGAGATCGGTGGGCATGCCGGCGGCACCGCTGGTCGGCAGGCAGGCCGGAACAACACAGGTGCTCGCGCTGTAGAAGGCAGGAGTACCGGCGATCACATACATGATGTCGGTTACGCCGTTCGCACGGGCGTTGTTGATGGCGTTATCTAGGTTGGTCCAGTTGTAGACCCCGGGGGCTGTCTCGATGTTGGACCACGCGACGTCGTTGTCCCACAACCGTAGAGAGCCGAAAGAAATGGACGGCCAGACGCCGTACTGCTCGTTCTTCACGTGAAGCCCGAACATCTCCGAGGGGATGATCTGGCCCTTCAGGGAATCGAAGTTGGTCAGTCCTCGCTTCTTGGCCTGGGCCGGTCCGGCGAGGGAAAGGCTCAGTCCCGCCACCAGGGCGAGGGTCAGAGCGGAGACGAGGGCGCGGTACGTACGGGGGAGGTTTCGTCGCATTCCGTTATCGTGCCATGAAGGGGCTACCAACGACGACGGCGGTGACGTCATCCGCGTCCCAATTCCCCGCGTGCTCCCGAATCTGGGACACCACGCGGCTCAGGACCTCTGATGAATCAAGGCGAACGGGCCGCTCGAACCCCCGCACAATGCGACTCACATCGTCCACGTTGAGATCACCACCGTCGGGAGCGCGGTTCTCGACAAGGCCATCGGTGTAGGCGATGAGCAGGCTCCCTGGCTCGAAAGGCACCGTCCGCTCGTCCCAGGAGCCACCGAGGGAACTCACCAAGGGACCCGTCCCCGAGCACACGTGGGTGTCCTTGTCGATCGTGACGACCACCGGCGGGTGATGGCCAGCGTTGGCGTAGGTGATCGTGCGCGCTGTCGAATCCATGACAGCGACGAAGGCCGTCACAAAGTTTTCATCGAACGCCATGGCGTCCAGCGCGAAGGAGAAGGCGGCGCCGGGAGAGCGTCCCTCGATCATGGCCACCCGCAGCAGATCCCTGGTTCGCAGGGCCGTCAATACCGCGCCTGTTCCATGACCGGACGTATCTCCGACCACGAGTGCCAGCCGATCATCGGCCAGGGGAATGACATCCCACCAATCGCCGGAGAGAACGCCCTCGGCGGTGGCAGAGATTCCGGCCACCTCACACCCAGCTACCGACCCATGCACCGGAGACCTCATCAGCGATTGCATGGCGGCGACCAGCGGCGCATCCTGCATGAGCCCATCGCGTGCAGCGGTCGCCTCGTCAATCTCCGCCACCAGAGTGCGCCGGAGGTCCTCCGCATCACCGGCCACCGCTTGAAGTTCCGGTGGCCCGACCGTCTCCACCGGGTGAGTGTGGGGTGCGCGAACAGAACGGTGCAGGTCACGCCGGATGGAGCGCAAGGGTTTGATGACCCATTGATCCAAAGACACCGACGAGTAGGCAACGAGTAGGGCGACGACTAGCGCGAGAAGGAAGAGCCATATGCCGAGTTGAGTGCCAAACGCCGTCACCGTCGCGCGAGCATCGTTGCGCTGATCCTCCACTTCATCCCGTAAGTCAACGGTGGCGGCAATCATTGAATCGTAGGAACGCCATGCCTTGGGTTTGTTGGTGGCACGGGCGGCAGCTGACGTTCGACCTTCGTCCATGGCTTCGAGGGTCGGATTCGAGTCGTCGTTCAACCACACCTCTTGCGCGGCGCGCACCCCGGCGAGCTGACCGAGCAAGGGTGGGTCGCCATCGAATGTCGCTTCGAGTGCGCGAATGAGTGAGTTGGCCTCCGCGATAGAGGTCTCGTAGGAGACGAGGGCTCGTTCCCGTCCGGTAAGGACGTAGTCGCTGAGGTCACCCGATGCGGACGATTGAGCCAGCAGCAGGTTGTCGGACAGTTCGGCCGCGGGTGACAACTTCGCTTGCAGATTCCGGGCACCGTTGTAACTGACGAGGTACTGAACACCGATGACCAGGGCGATGATGACGAGCAGCCCGGTGGACGCCGTGAGGACGAACAGGAGTCTGCGGCGTAGGGACAACGATTTCAGCTCCATAACGCCGTCAGGCCCATCGCGCGTTCAGGTCCATGCCGTCAGGCTGCCAGGTAAGCGGCCTCAGGGCGAGCAAGGCGAGGGGGTGCGTCCTCGCCGTAGTCTTAGCCGGTGACCGCACCACGGCTGCGCCCAGAAATCGACTCGCTGCCCGCCTACAGGGCAGGGCAAATGCCGGCCCCTCGAACGGACATCGAGACGTACAAGATCTCCAGTAATGAGACACCGTTCGAGCCACCGGAGGCGGTGCGGCGCGCCATCGAACAAGCGGCGGCCACGGTGCACCGATACCCAGACCCCTTCAGTCGACGACTCACCGGTGCGCTTGCTCGTCGCTTCGATGTGCGAGAAGAACAGATTGCGCTGGGCACCGGAAGTGTCGCCGTTGTCGGCCAATTGATCTGGGCGGCGGCGGGCCCGGGGGACTCCGTGGTCTACCCCTGGCGGAGCTTCGAGGCGTATCCCATTTGGGTGCAAATGACGGGTGCACGCAGCGTTCAGGTGCCGTTGCTGGCGGACGAGCGGCACGACCTACCGTCGATGCTCAAGGCGATCGATGACTCCACGCGGATAGTTTTCGTGTGTAACCCGAACAACCCCACAGGTGAGGCGGTGCGTCGGGATGAGCTCACCGAGTTCATCGACGCGGTGCCATCCGATGTGATCGTGGTGCTGGATGAGGCCTACCGCGAGTTCATCAGTGACACCGATGTTCCCGATGGCCTGGATTTCTTCCACGAGCGGAACAATGTTGTGGTGATTCGTACGTTCTCGAAGGCGTACGGATTAGCCGGGCTTCGCGTGGGCTTCGCAATAGCCCCCGAGCCCATCGCCGAAGGTATGCGCAAAACGGCACTTCCCTTCGGGGTTTCCTCCATCGCGGAAGACGCCGCTCTCGCTGCGTTGGAGTGCGAAGACGAATTGTTCGAACGTGTGCGACACCTGTCCCAGGAACGCGACCGCGTGTGGCAAGCCCTCGCGGACCAGGGTTGGGACATCCATCCCAGCCACGCAAACTTCGTGTGGCTTCGACTCGGAGAGCGAACGCAGGAATTCGCGCAGGCGTGCGATGAGGTTGGAATCACGATTCGGACGTTCCCTGATGAGGGTGTTCGCATCAGTGTTGCGGAAGAGCAGGCCAACGACCGCGTCATCGACGTAGGAAAGTCGCTGGCCTAACTCGGCTCTTGAATTGGCGTCGGTCGTCGTTCGCCGGAAACAACAAGCACGACACCGCCGACCACGATCGTCACCCCGATGAGAACGTCAAGGGTGATCGGCTCTCCCACGACGAGCCATCCGAGAAAGACGGCGACGACGGGGTTGACGTAGGCGTAGGTCGCCACCAGAGACATGGGAGCGTTGCCCAATAACCACACATAGGCGGTGTAGGCGATCAGCGACGCGATGACGAGATAACCCAGGGCAACCCACGATGCAGTCGAGGCGGCAGAAATATCGATGCGCTGGCCGGTGATCAAGCCAATGATGACCAAGAAGAATCCGGCAGCGGTCATCTCGTAGAACGTCGTCGTCAGCGGATCACGCGGAAGGTCGAAACCTGATGATCGCCAAGAAAAGTACGCCCAAATGAAGCTGCCAACCATGATCGCCAAACTCCACCGGACCACATCACCGTCACCACCATCGACAGGGGCGGTGCCACCCGGCAGCAGCATCGCTGCCAACCCCGTCAAGCCGACGGCGACACCCGCCAACGTCCAACGAGAGGGGCGATCACCTGCGCGAAGTCGGAAGATGATGATCCACAGCGGCATTACAGATACCAAGAGCGCCGTGACTCCGGAGGGAACGAAGCGTTCCGCCATGGACACCGTGCCTATACCAACGCCGAGAAGCGCGATACCCATGGTGGCGGCGCTACGGACTTGACGAGCGGTGACGGCCAGAGTTCGCACACCGCGGAACACGATCAAGCCGAAGCCGAGGATTGCTGCAGCGATCAGGAAGCGGATGCCATTGGTGAGAAGAGGCGGGAGGGTCTGAACCAGAACGGCAAGACCCAGATAAGTAGAGCCCCAGATGACCCAGACGGAAACCAAACGCGGAGCGATGGCGGCGGCGGTCGCCGACTGAACACCGCGGACGTCACGACTCTCGCGACCATCGGATTGCGACGCATCGACCACGGGCACACTGTTGCAGACCCTTCAGCTCCCACCCGCCGAACGGGCGGCGTTCCCACACTCATCGCGCAGGTACGAACCGCCAGGTCGAGCGCTACGGGGTGACTGCCAAGGAGCCAAGCACCGTCGATGCGAGTGCGTGATCGCCACTGAGTTGGACTGACGACGAAAGATCCATGTCAGGAGAACGACCGCAGGCCAGTGCGACGAATGTCATCCACGGCATTGAGACAGACGCCACTGGCTCACCACCGTCGGTGAACGTCGCCTTACCGTCCTCACCAACGGTGACAAATAGGTCAGCACTCAACCCTGGTTCGGTAATGGCTACCTCGAGGACGGCACCGGCAGGGGCACCAGCGTTCTTGGCCCAGATCTTCGGCAAAGCGGATGTGAGGGTCTTCAGCGCCTCACGCGCTCCCGGGCCCGTCATGTTTCCCGGCTGTCCAACGGCCATCCGAATGTCCTGCTCATGCACCCAGACGTCGAACGTGCGCATACCGAGGAGCCGAGGGAGAGGGGTGTCCCCGCGAAGCCAGGGAAGTAAGGCGTCAGAGGGAAGTGAGATGAGTCGTTCGCGAGCGCGGGTGTGGCAGTCGGTGAGTTCTGCCAGCAAACTCTCGCGTGAACTGCCGCGCCGATAGTCGACGCCGATCTCGTTGAATCGGCCAAAGTCGGAAGACACGTGCGTTAGGGACGACCAATCCGGCGTGTGTTCTGGTTGCGGATCCCCAGCGAGTTGTGACTCAAGATCAATGATGTGGGCGACAAGATCGGACACCGACCAGCCCGGGCAGGGTGAGGCGATCTCCCAATCGTCGACCGTCGACACAAAGGTCGCGAAGTTGCCTATTGCCTGATCCCAGTTAGCGAAAAGAGCATCGCTCATAGAGCCAGCGTAGGCCGAGGTTGAGTGCCATAGATCGCGTTTGCCCGATCAAGGTGGAAAACCGTCCCCTCGAAGACAAGAACCTGCCCGTCCGCGAGTAGCGTGGAGGCGTGGGCGACGCTGGAGTGCGGGTTGCATTGATCCAGGTCGAGTGCAACGACACCGAGAGTGTCGACGATCGGATCGATCGTGTCCTGGGCGAAACGGACCGCGTACTCGGTGAAGCGGACCTCGTTGTGCTTCCGGAACTGTGGAATACCGGAGCGTTCGACCTCGCAAGCGCCCGACATCACGCCCAGCCCTTGGATGGCGACCTCGTTTCTCGGATGGCGGGCATCGCCCAGCGACACTCCACATGGCTGCATGGCGGGTCCTTCACCGAACAAGCAGACGACGGCCATTTCTTCAACACCAGCGTGCTCTTCGGTCCGGACGGTGCTCTGGAGGCGGTCTACCGCAAGATTCACGTGTTTGGTTATGGCGGCGAAGCCGATCTGATGTCGGCTGGCCCGGAACTTGTCGTGGTGAACACACCGTTGGGTGCAACGGGGTTGGCGACCTGCTACGACCTGCGTTTTCCCGAGCAGTTTCGGGAGCTCACACGCCACGGTGCGTCAGCGTTTCTGATCACGTCCGGGTGGCCGTCCGCGCGCATTCATGCATGGGACGTCCTCGTGCGCGCCCGAGCGATCGAAGATCAGGCGTGGGTGATCGCGTGCAATCAAGTCGGTCTCCAGCGTGGTGTTCACCTCGGTGGACACAGTGCCGTTATTGACCCGATCGGGGACGTCGTCTCGCGGGCGTCGACGGAGGAGACGGTCTTGTCAGCCATGGTGGCACCCGATGCAGTAGAGCAATGGCGCGGTGAGTTTCCCGCGCTGGGCGACATAGTGCCGTTCTAGGTCACCCGAATCACGATGACCGGATCCTTCTTCGGGTCCAGCCACTTCATCAGGTTCCGCATGACCTTCTTCTTCACGGCGATGCAGCCGGCGGTCTTGTTTCCGTTGTCTACGTGAAGAAAGATCCCGCCGCCACGGGAAGTGTCGGGTGATGTCGAGCTTCGGCGTACTCCCTTCGCGCCTGTGGTGATGGGGCCTTGGGGAAGGTTGTAATCCAAAATAGCGACGTAGTCGTACTGATCCCCCATGTCCCACAACTTCTCGACGTACCCCCCGTAAGAATTCCACGATCGATCGACGGTTTGGAAGACGTTGTAGGTGCTGGGGACGCGCGGGTTGTACGTCCATGCATCGTTGCGATCCACCTGAACGTATTTCAGTGACGTTCCCGGATCGTCCTTGCGACCGAAGCCCCGCAGGATGTCGAAGACGCCGGTGGGCACCGTTCCCGTGCCCTGGCGTCGTTTATCTCCACGCACGAGGCCCCCGTACCCGAGTTGCGCTCGAACGGTGGGTTGGGTGATCGTCCACTTTCCGCGCCGCTTTTCGAACGCGGTGAGCGTGCCTTCAGTGGACGACCAACGTGGTGCCTCAACGACGATCACTTGTCGGGAGTCTGCGACCCGGGCGTCAGGGACGGATGTTGCGTGCGCTGGCGGAACGGCAGCGCACGAGACGACGGCGACGAGCGCGATAAGGGAAGGGCGCACGGGCCCAGGGTAACTACTGAACCAGTGGTTGTCCCGCCGCAGCCCATCCGTTGGTGCCGCTCTCGAGTTCGTAGATTCCGTTGATCCCCACTCCGGACATCTGATCGACGGCTGTCTGTGAGCGATTGCCGCTGCGGCAGTAGACGGCGTAGGTGCCATCGGCGTCGAGTTGGCTGACCTGATCGGTGAAGTCGGCGTACTCCACAGGAATGTTGAGCGCCCCTTCGATGTGTCCTTGGGCGAACTCTTCGGGCGTGCGCACGTCGACGATGGTGACGTTCGGTGAGGCGATGACATCGGCGAAGTCGGGGACGCCGACACGCACCGGCGCCTCGGGTGGTGCCACGCTGCCGTTTGCCGTTTGGACGACAGGTTCTGAAGCGGAGTCCGACGCAGAGTCGGAGGAGCAGCCGGAGACCGCCAGGGTAAGTGCCAGGGCGGCAGCACCGGCGAGGGCACAGGGGACGCGAAGACGTGATATCTGCATACCCCCCAGGGTGTATGAAGTCGGCGCTGAAAGCAAACTGACGTTCGACAGTTGCATCCCCGGCTCATGCGATGGAGTGGGCCCGCAGACGTACCATGGAAGCAGTCCTGCACGAATCCATCACGAGTGTCAGCGAGCCTAAGCGTGATTCCACCCCGGATCCTTCACGGGGCAGCAGCCGTGGCTGCCGCCGTGATGCTCGCCGGTGTCGTGACTCCGGTGGCGGCCGCGCCCGACAAGATCGCAAAAGCGCCGCCGTTGCCCGATCTTCCCACCCCGGGGCGCGCCCTGATCGGCATCGAGCAACCTCGAGCCATTCCCGCGCTCGGAAACCCCACGGCCGGTCTCTGGATGAGCGTCAGCAAAAGTCGAACGGGCAACTCGCGAACACGGGTGAAGATGCCCGTCACTCAAGGTGTCCCGCTGATGGCGGATTGGAACGGCGACGGTGTCGCTACGCCGGGCGTCTTCACGGGTGGCGACTGGCTGGTGACCAATGCTGCGGTCGGGTCCGCGTCGTGGCAGGGATTCGCTTCCTTCGGCTCCGATGGAGATATTCCGCTTACCGGCCATCGAGACAGCGACGGGAAGGCTGACATCGCAACGTTCCGCGACGGCGTATGGAACTGGCGGGACTCGACTGGTCGGCAGGAGACTTTCGTGTTCGGTGACACGGGGGATATACCGGTCGTGGGTGACTGGAACGGTGACGGTGTCGACGACCCCGGTGTGGTGCGGGGGCGCACGTGGATAGTCCCGCGCCCTAACGGTGAAGGCACGCGGTCCTTCGAGTTCGGTGCGGCCGGCGACATTCCCATCGCGGGGGATTGGGACGCGGACGGAAAAGACGGTCCGGGTGTTGTCCGGGACAACCAACGATGGATTCTCGCTCGAAGCGTCACCAAGACCGACGACGTCAGCCAAATCGTGTTTCGAGTCGAAGAAGGGGAATCACCCCTAGTTGGGCTTCAATCGAGCGCCCCGGGTGCCTGTCCGACAGCCACCGCGGCTGCAGAAAGGTTCGGCAAAGTCGAACAGCGGAAGGTTCGACCGCCATTGCTCCCCCAGGGAACTCGCCTGATTCCGGGATATCAAGAAATCAATGCAACGCTGCGCGACGGTATGCGCGGGGTCATGGTCACCGACCTGACCGATCGTTTGCAAACCCGCACGATGATGGCGTACTACGACCCATTGAGCAGCGAGCCATCCACGGAGGAAGCGATCCGTCGATCGGCAAACGCGGCGCTCAGTGCCGCGATCTTGTACAGCACGAGCGGCTACATCAAGGACAACCGCATCACCCGCAAGATGCTCCTGGACTACGCCCGGTGGCACATTCGATCGATTTCCTGTGCCCACGGATCGATCTCCCCGGGTGGATGGGGGAATGGCTGGCAGACCTCGCTGTGGGCCGTCGTCGCCGGTCAAGCTGGATGGATGCTGTGGAATGAGCTGACTGTGCAGGAGCGCTCGTACGTCGCGGCGATGGTCAACAGCGAAGCTGAGTATGCGGCCCAACGGGGCCCTCGCTACTTCCGCGATCGGTTGGGCGCTGAACTCACGCCGGGAAACTCTATGTCTGATGAAGTTTCGTGGGACTTGCTGTCGCCCGCCCTCGCCTTCGCGATGTTCCCCGATCACGACAAGGACGCCAAGTGGCGTGACTCGTTGATCGCCATGGCTATCGCGTCCTTCGCCCGGCCCAGCAATCTGCGAGACAACACGTCCGTCAATGGCATCAGCGTGAGTGTCCGCCTGCCGGGCACGAATGCGAACGAAGACGGAACCGTGACGAATCACGGAATCGTGAATCCGGACTACACACAGAACGTCCAGCATCTGTGGTGGGCGGCCACGTTGCTTCGCGCCGGACGTCAATCCGTGCCCGAAGCCCTGTTCTTGAATACCGACATCGTCTACCGGGCGCTCGCCGTCGTGGAATTTGCCAGCCCGCCGTATGCGGCTCCGGGTGGGACGGTCTACGCGCCAGGTGGACAGATCTACTACCCCATGGGTGTGAGTTGGGGCATTCGTCGTCCGGCGACATTCGTCGGGGTAGACGCCTTCGCCAATCTGTACTCCGCACCAGACACCAATGCGGGGACATTCCTGGCGGCTCACGCCTACGACACCCGCGCGTTGCAAATGCGCTTCAGGTCTGGGCGGATCTACGCCGCTGGTCAGGAGGAAGAGTCGTATCGGCGCGGTAGGGAGGAGTACGCCCTGCAACAGGTCGCTCTCGCGTGGTGGGCGGGGGCGTGGAAGGCCAATGGCGCAAGCATGCAGGTTGACACCACCGCGTATCCGTGGGTTCGATTGCACACCGGATACGCCTTGGACGAGACCGGACCCTTCCAGGCGAAGTGGGCGTGATCGGTAGCGCTAACGGGAACGCGAATTGAGTGATTCGAGATAGGCGTTGTACGCGTCGAGTTCGGCATCGCCGTCTCGCTCCGCCTGTCGATCCTTGCGTTTGGCTTCACGCTCATCACTGCGTGACCATTGCACCGCTATCGCGATGAGCACGATCAGACTGGGAATCTCGGACAAGCCCCAGGTGACCTGCCCTCCGAGCAGCGTGTCCCGCAGCGGATCGGTGATCCATTCGGGCCGCACCATTCCGTACCACTCGACGGCCATCGGTGTTGTGCCCATCATGAAGATGACGGCGAAGAACCCGTGAACGGCGAGCGCTAGCAACAGCAAGAGCAGGCGACCCCAGTACGGCAGTGGTCGTGGGCGCGGATCGATGCCGATGAGCACCCAATAGAAGAGGTAGCCGGAGGCGATGAAGTGGGTCTGCATGACGACGTGGCCTACGTGCGAGCCCATTAACCATCCGAATAGCGGTGTCATGTACAGCCCGTACAACCCGATCACGTAGACGATGAACACGTAGAACGGATTGGTCAAGACTCTGGTGATGGGGCTGTGCAGGAACCACACCAGCCATTCGCGAGGTCCGCGCTCGCCGGTGGTGGACGGTTTCAAGGCCCGTAATGCGAGGGTGGCCGGAGCACCCAAGACCAGGAGAATCGGGCCCAGCATGGTCAGCACCATGTGCTGAGTCATGTGCAGGCCGACGCTCACTTGAGCGTAGGTGGCTATGCCGGCATTGGTGCACCAGATGACGACGGAAATACCACCGAGCCAGGAGACGAGTCGCATGACCGGCCAGTGAATGCCGGCTTTGCGGATGCGAAGGAATCCGATCACGTAGAGCGCGGCGGCGACGAGACTTGCGGTGAAGAAGAGTGGATCAACGCGGAAGCCCAGGGCGACCGACTCGATCGTGGGTGGTGGTGGATACGCGAAGCCGAGAAGTGATTCCCCGTACGACGGAAAGATCTCCTCCTCGCGAGGGTAAGGACTGGATGCCAGTGACACTCCCAATCCGATTGCGGTGGCCATGAGGACCAATTCCGAGACCGCGACACGGACGAAGGCTCGGGTGCGGGAGGCGGTGTCTAAGGTGGGAAGAATCCGATGCCTCATCCGTAGACCGAGGAGTGCCAGGCTCACGATGAGCCCGATCTTGATGAGAATCACGTTGCCGTATCCGGTTGTGAAGAACTGGTCGAGCCCGTCGAGTCGGGTGTAAGAGTTCGCCAGACCGCTGGCCGCCAGGAGAACGACGGCCGTGATGGCGATCGCTGAGAAACGTTGGACGGCGCGCGCCATAGGAAGATCCCGCTTGAAGGCGTGCAGAGTCAGCGCGAGCAATCCCCCGACCCACAGCACCGCCGACACCATGTGCGTGACGCCCGCCGTGATGGCGAGTTCGTGGTCGCCCAGTGATGAACCGTGCCCTGCGAGGCCGGGAAGTGCGGCGGCCGCCACCGCGACCGCCAGCCATGTTCCGCTGGCACCGGTGGTGGCCGAGGTCACGGCGCCGACCGCGACCACGAGGGCAAGGATCGACATGACCAGCAGTGCACGGGTGCTGTCGATTTCGTTTGCGTACGTCGATACGACGGCGGGCGTGAGTGCGTCCATGAGTGGAACACCAAGCACCAATGCCAACACGAAGAACAACTGGACGGCTGCCAGTAGTGCCCAAACCCCGGCCGCCCACACCGCGCGGACCGCGTCCTGTCGGCCTGTCCGCGACAAGGTTCCGTCCTTTCCGGATGGGGCGAGAATCGTCGCTGACAGGAGGAGTCCGACGGTCGCGATCGCGGCGAGATCGGTGAGAACGCGCAGCGCGGGCGCTCCCCAGGTAACGAGCGGTCCGGGATCAGCGAGGCCGGGGAGCGCTTCGTAGGTGCCACCGGCGAGGACGAGCCCGAATGCCGCCGCGACCAGTGCAACGGCGATGAGGCCGAGCGAGACCGACGTGATGCGCGAACGCTGCACGGGAATGCTGGTGGGTGTCTGGGTGGTTGTGGTCATCGCGACCTAGTTTCGCTGCCGTGCACGAACAATGATCGCCGAGGCGGCGATGACGCCGAGAAGCAGCACAACACCGATTACCACAAAGGGCGTGACCGACGATGAATCGGTGCTGGAGGAAGTTGAGGATTCGCTCGCAGGCGATGCAAAAGGAGCTGAGGCGGTGGGCGATGACGCAGGAGTTGATGACTGCGCAGACGGCGCGCTGTCGGACGAACTCGGCTCCAGCGCGCTCGGCTCCAGCGCGCTCGGCTCCGGCGCGGTGGCTGCGTAGGAGAACGAAACGGTTCCCGTTACGGGATGACCGTCGGCCGAGACGACCCGATAGGCGATCGAATACTCGCCGGGTGGCGCCTGTGGTGGCCACGGGAAGATAACGTCGGTTCCCGGCGGCGGTGTTTGCTCGACCTTGATCGTGGAATAGAGGTCTCCGGCGGCATCGAGGATCGAAATCTCCACGAGTTCTTCGAACAGTTCCTCACTGAACGTGAGCCGGATTTCCTCGGGCGCGACCTCAAGCGATTCACCGTCCTCGGGTGTGCTGACCTGCAGGTCGGCGTGCGCGGAACCGGTGGGCGCCATCAACACCGAGAGCAGAAAAACCATCGCCGCCGTCGCGGCGAGAGCAATGTTTCGGTGCACGTCTACGAGCGTACGCGTCCGGGCCGTTGCTCCCACCACCAACCGATGGGCTCCGCCCAGCGTGCAAGGAAGGGTGCAGCGAACGCGGTAATGAGCACGTAGGCCGCAACGAATGTTTGAAAAGTTGGGGGAAGGATGCCGCTCACGGCGACAAGGCCCGCAATGATGACGCTGAATTCACCACGCGCGCTCAAGAGCGCGCCGGCGCGCAGTCGGGAGATGGTGCCTCCCTGGACGGTGGCGGCGGCGAACCAACCCGTGACGAACTTGGTGCCGATCGTGAGAAGGGCCAGCCCGGCTGCGGGAAGCAGCACGGCCGGCAGATTGCTGACATCGGTCGATAGGCCGAAGTAGACGAAGAAGATGGCGGCGAGAAGTTCACGAAGAGGATCGAGGCGACGGCGGGCGACTTCCGCGAGCTCTCCGGTGAGCAGCAGTCCGACCAGGAAGGCGGCGACGGCGGGTGAGAATTGGACAAGTCCAGCCAGCCCGGCAGCAGCAACGGCTGCGCCGAAGACAATCAGGAGCAGGCCGACCGGCTCGCTCGCGTTGAAGAGTCGCTTGAAGCTGGTGTCCCCCTTCAACGTGATGACGATGACGACCGCAACGACGATGAGTGCGACGGAGACGCTGATCAACCCGGTAACTAAACCCGTTCCCGTGAGAACCACCGTGAGAATTGGTAGATAGGGGGCCATGACCAGGTCCTCAAGGACCAGAACGGACACGACAGGTTTGGTTTCGGGGTTGCGCCGCCAACGGAGATCTCGGATGACCTGGGCGACGATTCCGGACGAGGAGATGTAGGTAACACCGGCAAGGGCCAACGCACCGGGAACACCCCACCCGAAGGCAAAACCGACGAGTGCCCCCGGAACCGAGTTGGCGATGAGATCAATGACCCCGGACCGAGATTGGCGCTGAGCCGTTTGAACGAGCTCGTCTCCTGAGTACTCGAGTCCGAGAAGAAGAAGCAGCAAGATAACGCCGAGTTCGGCCAGCGTGGGTACGAGCGCGTCACTGGAGTCCACCACGGACAGGCCGCCTTCACCGAAGAGAAGTCCAGCGAGCAGGTAGAACGGAACCGCCGATATTTCCCAGCGCCGAGCGAGCCGAGCGATGATCCCCAATCCGAGAATGAGCAACCCGAACTCGAGGAAAATCGTGCTGATTTCCTCATTCGCGGTGGCGGCAGGCACAACAAAGGCGTTGACCTGGTGCACCGCCCCTGGCATCACACCCGAATTTTGTCAGGTGCGCGCAGGGTCCTCTTCATCCGCGTCGCAGGAGGAATCTAGAAAGCCTCTTCCGGAAGTCGCATGATGTCGTCGTCGGTGGCTTCGGCGATGACCCGCTCGGCGGTCAGTAAGGGAAGACGGTTGCGAGCAAACCACTTGGCTGTCTCGATCTTGCCCTCGTAGAACGCCTTGTCACGGTCAGCTGCGCCCGCATCAAGCGCGGCGGTCGCTACTTCTGCTTGGCGAAGCAGAAGCCACGCAATCAGGAGGTCCCCACTCATCATGAGAAGACGTGTTGTGTTGAGACCGACCTTGTAGACCTCTTCGGGGTTCTGCTGCGATGCCATAGCCCAATCGCCGAGACGGCCGACGATTGCTTGGACATCTTCCAGGGCGACGCCCAGAAGCTCCCGCTCCCGTGCGAATGCACCCTTGCCTTCATCACCCTTCACCGTCTCGGTGATCTGGGCAGCGAGGTAGAAGATCGACTTGAACTGGTCACGGATCATCTTGCGGAAGAAGAAGTCCAGGCCCTGAATGGCGGTGGTGCCTTCATACAGGGTGTCGATTTTCGCGTCTCGGATGTACTGCTCAAGCGGGTAGTCCTGCAGGAAGCCTGAACCTCCGAAGGTCTGCAGAGAGACCGCCAGCATCTCGTAACTGCGCTCTGAACCCACGCCCTTGACGACCGGGAGGAGAAGATCGTTCATCCGCTCGGCCATGTCGAGGTCGACGTTCGTGTCGCCTGCCTGACCCATGACCACGAGGTCCTGCCAGTAGGCGGTGTAGGCGACGAGCGCACGCAATCCTTCTGCGTAGGACTTCTGCAGCATGAGCGAACGGCGCACGTCGGGATGGTGGGTGATGGTCACGCGCGGTGACGACTTGTCCATCATCTGCGTGAGGTCCGCGCCTTGAACACGGGTTTTGGCGTAGTCGAGTGCGTTGAGGTAGCCGGTTGAGAGCGTTGCGATCGCCTTCGTGCCGACCATCATCCGTGCGTACTCAATGACCTTGAACATCTGGGCGATGCCCTCGTGGACCTCGCCGAGCAGCGAGCCAACGGCCGGCTCTTTCTCACCGAACGTCAACTCGCATGTTGAGGACGCCTTGAGGCCCATTTTCTTTTCGACATTCGTGGCGTAAACACCGTTTCGCTCGCCGATCTCTCCGGTGGTCAGATCGACATGGAATTTGGGAACGATGAACAAACTGAGTCCCTTGGTGCCGGGGCCGGCACCTTCGGGGCGCGCGAGCACCATGTGCACGATGTTGTCGGCCATGTCGTGTTCGCCGGAAGTGATGAACCGCTTGGTTCCCTCGACGTTCCACGTTCCGTCGCCGTTGTCGAACGCCTTCGCGCGACCCGCGCCGACGTCGGAGCCAGCATCGGGCTCGGTGAGCACCATCGTGGCACCCCATCCTTTGTCGATCATCAGCCGAGCGAAATCCTTCTGGGAGTCGGTACCCATGGCGTCAATGATGGCGGCGAAACCGGGGCCGGACATGTAGAGGAAAGCAGCGGGGTTGGCGCCGAGCATGAGTTCACTAGAGGCCCACCGAAGGGATGGGGGTGCGCCGCTGCCACCGAGGTGCTCGGGGAGGTCGAGCCGCCACCACTCGGAGTCCATGAGAGCGCGGAACGATTTCTTGAAACCCTCGGGCATGGTGACGGTCTTGGCCTGCGGGTCATAGACGGGGGGCGTGCGGTCTGCCTCGGCGAATGTTTCCGCAAGAGGTCCGACAGCGAGCCGGTCGACCTCGTGAAGGATCTCCTTGGCGGTGTCGGCATCCATCTCAGCGAATGGGCCATTGCCCATGCGCTCGCCTGCACCGAAGACCTCGAAGAGGTTGAATTCCAGGTCCCGGACGTTGCTCTTGTAGTGCGACATGTCGCTCCCCTAACTCTCTGGAATCTAGGTCTCCACACCCAGGGTCCGTAAGTTACCCGTCAGTAACTTGATAATGCACCGGATCGTCGGCGATTGCAAGAGCAAGCGGGTATTCGTGCGGGGTGAGATTCCCGCTCAGCCCGCTTCCCGCCACAATGGGGCCCATGAGTGGATGGTCGGACTCCGTGACCCCCATCCCGCCCCCTTCATCGGCTCGCCCCGGTGTTCGGACCATGACCTACGCGGGCCTGGTGACGGGTGGATGGGCGGGACTGGTCTGCCTGGTTTTGTACGGAATTGCGCGACTGTTCGGCGTCCCCATGGAGGTCGACACCATGGATGGCGTGGCGGTCGTGCCGTGGTTCCTCGTTCTCCTCATTCCTGTGATGTCCGGTGTAATCGGGGCCATAGCCGCGTTGCTGCTGCGGGGGCGTCGACACGCGGGGCGCATCGTCTTGTGGATGGGAACCGTGTTGGCTGTGACGTCGCTATCCCTCTCCCTTCTTCCACCGGGGGCAACCGACCTGTCGACGAAGATCTGGCTATCTGCCATGTACGTGGTGACGTGGCTCTTCATCGTTCCTCAAGTCGCACGAATCGTCGGAGATTCCGAACCGGGGCGCCATGCCGAGCGCGAAGTGATCCTCACATGACGAGCACTCCCGAGGCGCCAGCCGAGCAACCGACGAGCGAGCGATCTGCGGCGCGGGCGATCCTCGCCGCCATGCGCCCACGTCAATGGGCCAAGAACGTCCTCGTGTTCGCGGCTCCACTCGCGGCCGGCAAACTTCTCAGCCCCGACGTTTTCCTCGTGAGCGTCGGATCTTTCGTTGCGTTCTGCTTGATCTCGAGTGCGACGTATCTGGTGAATGACGTGCGCGATGTCGAAGCAGACCGTGCGCACCCCGTCAAGCGTCGCCGACCGATTGCCGCGGGAGAAATTTCGACCACGACGGCGCTGATCGTCGCGGCGGTTCTGGCGGTCCTGGCCCTGTCCCTCGCATTCACCATCGCACCGGCGCTCGGTGGAGTTCTGGTCGCGTACGCCGTCTTTACTGGCGCGTACTCGCTGTTCTTGAAGAACGAACCGGTTATCGAGTTGGTCCTTCTGGCCATGGGTTTTCTCCTGCGGGCGATCGCTGGCGGCGTGGCGTCAGGGCTGCCGATCTCCGAGTGGTTCCTGATCGTCGCTGGGTTCGGCTCGCTGTTCATGGCAGCCGGTAAGCGGTACGGGGAGCTTGATCGACTCGTCGGCGATGGTGGGAGCTCAGAGCAGGCCGGATCGGTGCGGGCGTCGTTGCGTGGCTACACGCTCGGTTACCTGCGATTCGTGTGGGGAGTGGCCGCCGCGGTCACCATCACGGCGTATTGCTTGTGGGCGTTCGACGTCGCCCAGACACCGTCGAGTTTCCCGTGGGCGGCGTGGAGTGTTCTGCCCTTCGTGCTCGCGATCCTTCGGTACGCGATCACTGTGGATCGAGGGGCGGCCGAGGTACCGGAAACCGCTGCTCTGGGCGACCGAGTCTTGGTACTCCTCGGTGTTGCCTGGCTGATCTTGTTCGGACTCGGAGCGGTGGGCGTATGACCGTGGAATCGCCACTGATGGCCACCGACGGTGATCGTCTGCTCACCGGCTGGGGCCGCACCGCCCCGTCTCGGGCAACTGTTCAGTCTCCATCGACGTACGACGATGTCGCCGTGGCAATCCGGGAAGCGGGCCCTCGGGGTGTGCTCGCGCGAGGCCTCGGTCGCAGTTACGGCGACGCGGCTCAAAGCGGCGGAGCCACGGTTTTCGACATGACGGGCTTGCACAGGTTCGAGCTTGATATCGATAGCGGCACCGTGACGGCAGATGCTGGTGCGAGCGTCGACGAGATTCTGCGGGCGATCGTGCCGGCCGGCTTTTTCGTCCCGGTGACGGCGGGCACTCGATTCGTCACGGTCGGTGGGGCGATCGCGGCCGACATTCACGGCAAGAACCACCACGTCGAAGGTAGTTTCGGAAGTCACGTTGTCTCGATGCGTGTTGTCGACGGGACGGGCCAGGAGTTGGTTCTGTCTCCCACGGACCCGACGACCAAAGAAATGTTCTGGGCCACTGTCGGTGGAATGGGCCTGACGGGAGTGATCGTCGAAGCGACGTTCCGTCTCCTTGCGATCGAGACGTCGAGTATGAGCGTGGACACCGTGCGGTGCTCTGACCTCGACGACGTGATGGCTCGCATGATCGAGGGCGATGACGACTACCGGTATTCGGTCGCGTGGATCGACAGCGTCGCACCGTCGGGACGGGGCGTGCTCACCAGAGGTGATCACGCTCGCCGCGAGCAGTTGACGCGCAAGCAAGCACACACACCTCTGGCGTACGCGACACCGGCCTTGCCGAGCGCACCTGCCTTCATCCCGAACGGCTTGCTGAACTCCGCGTCTGTGCGCGCGTTCAACGAGGCGTGGTTCCGCAAGCACCCGAAGAGCCGATCGAATGAGATCCATTCGATTCCGGGTTTCTTCCATCCACTCGATGGGGTACGCGATTGGAATCGGGTGTACGGACCGCAGGGCTTCTTGCAGTATCAGTTTGTTGTTCCCGACGAGGCTGGATGGATTGTGGAACGCACGCTGTCTCGACTGCGAGACGCCGGTGCACCCAGCTTCCTTACGGTCCTGAAGCGATTCGGGCCTGCCAACCCCGCCCCCTTGTCGTTCCCTCAAGCAGGATGGACCTTGGCGACGGATGTTCCGGCGGGAAATAAGGCCTTGGCTCCAGTCCTTGATGAACTCGATGAACTCGTCGCCGAAGCGGGCGGTCGGTTGTATTTCGCGAAGGATTCCCGTCAATCGCCTTCGATGGTGGCGCGCACGTATCCACGGCTAGCGGCGTGGCACAGTGTCCGCGATCAGATGGACCCGCGGGGAGTATTCACGTCCGACCTGGGAAGAAGGTTGTCACTGTGATCGATGCTGTTGGTGAACCGCAGTCGGTGCTCGTGCTCGGTGGGTCGAGCGAAATCGCCCTCGCGACCGTGGAGGCCTTGCCGCGGACCCGGCTTCGTCGGGTGGTGTTGGCGGGGCGGCCGTCGGCGGAAATCGATCGAGCGGCAGCGCACCTGGGTGCGTTGGGCATTCCCTCGGTGGAAACGACCCTGTTCGACGCTGCGGATACCGGCAGCCATGGCGTGTTCGTTGATGGCGTTTTCGATGACGGGGATGTCGACATCGTGCTGCTGTGTTTCGGTGTCCTGGGAGATCAAGCGGAAGCGGAAGCCGATCCGACGAAAGCCGTGGAGGTTGCCACAGTCAACTACACAGGCGCGGTGAGCGTCGGGCTGAATGTCGCCCAACGGTTACGCCGGCAAGGCCACGGAAAACTCGTGGTGCTGTCGAGTGTGGCGGGGGACCGTGCGCGTCGGTCGAACTACGTGTACGGGTCGACAAAAGCCGGCCTGGATGCTTTTGCGCAGGGTCTCGGCGACGCCCTGGTTGGCTCCGGGGCGTCTGTCTTGATCGTGCGCCCCGGCATGGTGCGCACCCGAATGAGTGATGGCTTGCCCGAGGCGCCGATGACGACCGATCCCGAGGTCGTCGGCACAGCGATCGTGCAGGCGCTGCGCAAAGGCAAGAGCGTCATCTACGTACCCGGCCCGTTGCGGTTCCTGATGACCGCCGTGAAGGCGGTGCCTCGACCCTTGTTTCGACGCCTACCCCAGTAGCGATCGGCTACGCAGTCGGCCCCGGCATGTGGATCGCGGCCCGTGCGAATCATGGAGCGGGTGACGGGAATCGAACCCGCACTGTCAGCTTGGGAAGCTGATGTTCTGCCATTGAACTACACCCGCGTGGGGTGCCCGAGTCTACTTGCCGGCGCGCCTGGCGAGTTCTACTCCCAGTGATTGGAAGTCACGCATCGAACTCGAGTAGTCGGAGAAAGCCGAAAGCCTCTCAACGAACGTCAACTCCGACTCCAACGTGGCGCGAACGTCGTCGAAGCGCCCATCAACCATCGCGGCTGCTCGCTCATGTTGTCGATACGCGGCCTTCCAGGCGGCGGGAGTATCCCTCCGCTCGGCCTTCTTGATTACGCGAACGAGCGTCGTCATCTCACGTCGAGCTTGACGAGCAGCCTGGGTCAGCTGGCGCTCTTGTTCGGGTGTGAGTCGATCCTGGTAGCGGTCGATGTAGTCATTTGTCAGAGCGGACACGTCGCTGCGGAGTTCTTGGGCGTCCAGAAGGGGGCTCGAGGCGGCGTGCGCGGGACCCACACCGACGAGAGCGGTGATGAGGCCGGTGATGATCGCGGTAAGGGTGAACGTCGAGGCTCGTCGGATCGGGTGCTTCACGGTAGGTACGACGCGCGTAGCGCTTACCAGGTTCCGCCCATACCCTGGTGGCGTGGACGAGAACACGGACCAAAACACGGACCAGAACACGGGCCAAAGCAACGTGTTAGGAGAGCCGCTGGAGGTGTGCAGCCTCGAGCCGTTGACGGGCTTCTACCGGGACGGTTTCACCAATACCGGCCCTGAGGACATTGGGTCTCACACGGTGTGCGCGGTGGTGACCGCCGAGTTCCTCGAGCACCAGAAGTCCATCGGGAACGATCTCTCGACGCCGCATCCCCAATTCGGATTCCCCGGGCTCAAGCCGGGTGATCGCTGGGGAGTCTGCGCCGGTCGGTGGCTGCAGGCGTTCCACGACGGGGTAGCTGCCCCGGTTGTTCTCAAGGCAACGAACGAGGCAGCATTGTTCGCCGTTCCCATCGAAGCACTGAACGAACACGCGGCCGATGTGCCCGACGACCCATCAGTGTTCGCTGACGGAGACTGATTGCCCCCTTCGCTCCCAGGGCGAGTAGCCTCGCCCCCGTGCTCTTGAGCGACCGGGACATCAAGGCAGAGCTCGCCGCCGACAGGGTGCAGATCGACCCCTACGACGAGGGGATGATCCAGCCCTCCAGCATCGATGTGCGGCTTGACCGCTGGTTCCGAGTCTTCGAGAACCACAAGTACCCGCACATCGATCCGAGTGTGGAGCAGCCAGACCTGACCCGGCTGATCGAGCCCGAAGGTGATGAGCCGTTCATCCTGCACCCCGGCGAGTTTGTGCTCGGGTCTACTTTCGAGGTGGTGACGCTTCCCGATGATGTTGCCGGACGCCTTGAAGGAAAGTCGTCCCTGGGGCGCCTGGGTTTGCTCACTCATTCGACGGCAGGATTCATCGATCCAGGTTTCTCCGGTCACGTGACGCTCGAGTTGTCGAACGTGGCAACACTTCCGATCACGCTTTACCCGGGCATGAAGATCGGACAGCTGTGCCTGTTCCGACTGTCGTCACCCGCCGAGCATCCGTACGGATCCGAGAAGTATGGATCTCGCTATCAAGGGCAGCGTGGGCCGACACCGTCACGCTCGTTTGCGAACTTTCACCGCACTCAGGTCTAACGAACCCTCGCGCCTAGTCACTCTTGACGGACTGAAGCATTAAGCGTGCTACGTCCGTGACCTCCACGCCCTCGGCATGGCCGTCTTGCTGCTTTGCGGCGACGGCGTCACTCATCATCACCGAGCAGAACGGGCAGGCGACGGCAACCGTCTGAGCCCCGGTTGCGATGGCTTCGTCGGCCCTGGTCTTGTTGACCGCGGTGCCGATCTTCTCCTCCATCCACATCCGCGCACCGCCCGCGCCGCAGCAGAAGGACTGCTTGCCATGACGTGGCATCTCGGTAAGTGAACCCCCCGCATCTCCGATCAGTTCGCGTGGCGGCGTAATGACGTCGTTGTGTCGACCGAGGTAGCACGGATCGTGGTACGTCACGGATCGAGCCACGGGCTTGACGGCCGTGATTTTGCCGTCGTCGACGAGTGAGTTAAGCAGCTCCGTGTGGTGCACGACTTCGTAGTTGCCTCCGAGTTGCGGGTATTCCCTACCTAGGGTGTTCAGGCAGTGCGGGCACGTCACGACGATCTTCGTGGCCTTGATTTCGTTGAGAACCTCGACGTTCTGCATGGCTTGCATCTGGAAGAGGAATTCGTTCCCGGCACGACGAGCCGGATCCCCGTTGCAGGTCTCCCCCTCACCGAGCACCATGAATTCCACGCCGGCCATGTGCAGAAGTTCAGCGACGGCCTTCGTTGTTTGCTTCGCCCGATCCTCGAAGGCTCCGGCGCAGCCGACCCAGAACAGATACTCGACGTCTGCGGGAATTTCCTCTTCACCGTCCATGCCGAAGACGCGTACGGGGAAGTCGACCTCTTCGATCCACGCGTTTCGGTCGGAGGCGTTCATCCCCCAGGGGTTGCCCTTGTTCTCGATGTTCTTGAACAGGCCGTTGAGTTCGCTCGGGAACTCACTCGCCATCAGTACCTGATAGCGACGCATGTCAACGATGTGATCGATGTGTGCGATGTCGACAGGACACTGCTGCACACACGCTCCGCAGGTAGTGCAACTCCACAGAACGTCCGGGCTCATCACACCACCGGATGTTTGCGCCCACGGGTCGCCGTCGCCGTCTGCGATCAGTTGTCGCTCGGCGATCCCGAGGACGTCCTCATGCAGATCGGAGCGCTGGTCCGGCGCAGATTGCAACCAGGGAGCCGCGGCGTGGGACTGCTCACGCAGGGCGAGGGTCAACAATTTGGGGCTGAGCGGCTTCTCGGTGTTCCAGGCCGGGCACTGGCTCTGGCACCGGCCGCACTCGGTGCACGTGTTGACGTCGAGCAACGCCTTCCATGTGAAATCACCGATCGTGCCGACGCCGAGGGATGCGTCATCGTCGAGCGCGTCGATGTTCTCGAAATCGATGGCCTCACCCTTGATGGCAATGGGTTGCAGGGGACCGAGTGCCGGTCGTCCATCCGCATTGCGCTGGAACCACACATTGAAGAAAGCCAAGAAGCGGTGCCAGGCAACGCCCATCGTCGGCTGCGCCGCCACAGTGATCAACCAGGCCAGGGATACGGTGATCTTGATGAACGCCACGATGGCGATGCCGGTTTCGAGTGTGGAGTCGGGCGTCTGTGCGAACCATGACCCGATCCATGCCGTGAAGGGGAAGTGCACGGCGGTGGCCCACGACTCACCCTTGGAGGAGCCGAGTGCGTACTCCATCGCTCGCAATGCGATGACGCAGACGCCGACGAGAAGGATCGTTATCTCGACGTAGTAGGCCTGCCACATAGTCGAACCGAAGAAGCGGGAGTTGCGTCCTTTGGAGTCCGGCCGATTGGACACGCGCAGCGCGATCAGGAAAACGATCGACAGCACCATGAGCCAGGAGAGGCTCTCGACGAGCCACTCGAACGGGGGGAAGTGGCCGAGTAGGGGAATCACGAAATCGGGGCTGAGTAGCTGTCCGTAGGCCGTGACCAACGTCAAGAAGAGGACGAAGAAAGCGACCAGCACGATCCAGTGGGCCGTGGCGACGATGGCGCCCACCGGTTGCTGCTTCAGGCGGCTGGCCAGAAGCGTTTCGCGCAGCAGGGTGGCGGTGCGCTGGCCTGGATTGTCCGACCTGCGGGTGGGCTGCCCTCCTTGGTAGGTGCGCACCATCCCGGCAAGGGTCCGAGCAAAGAGGACGATCGCCACCACGGTGGCGATCGCGGCGATGACCGTCAGGGCCGTGGCGAGGGCGGAACTCACGAGAGCACGCTACTAGGGGCACGGGGATGCAGCAGGGGACGCAGATTGTCCCAGCCCGTTGGGTGGGTGATCTACATCACGCTGATGGGGCCCGGCATGGGGAATTGTTCCCCGCCAGCACAGGGTTTTCCTATATGAGTCCACTAGACTCAAGTAGTATGCGTCTCGATTTGCAATTACGAGTCGCTATGGGCCACACTGGAGTCCCAAGACCACCCGGAGGGGATCGCAGCGGGAGAACTTCCGCCCCGACCCTGGCCGGAGAAGAAGAGAGCAAGGAGTGAAGCCACCATGGCTCGAGCAGTGGGTATCGACCTGGGAACGACCAACTCGGTCGTATCGGTCCTCGAAGGCGGAGACCCCGTCGTTATTGCCAATGCCGAAGGTTCTCGGACCACGCCGTCCGTCGTTGCCTTCGCCAAGAACGGCGAGGTGCTCGTCGGCGAAGTTGCCAAGCGCCAGGCCGTCACGAACATCGACCGCACTATCCGGTCTGTCAAACGCCATATGGGCACGGACTGGACCGTCGAGATCGACGACAAGAAATACACCGCGCAAGAGATCAGCGCGCGAACCCTGATGAAGTTGAAGCGAGACGCGGAGTCCTATCTCGGTGACGCTGTGACCGACGCGGTCATCACCGTACCCGCGTACTTCTCTGACGCCCAACGTCAGGCAACGAAAGAGGCCGGCGAGATCGCCGGACTCAATGTCTTGCGCATCATTAATGAGCCGACGTCAGCTGCGCTGGCGTATGGGCTTGACAAGGGCGAGACCGAGCAGACGATTCTGGTCTTTGACCTCGGTGGCGGAACGTTCGACGTTTCGCTGCTTGAGATCGGTGACGGAGTGGTGGAAGTCAAGGCGACCAGCGGTGACAACCATCTCGGCGGCGACGACTGGGACAACGCCGTTGTCGAGTGGATGGTCACTCAGTTCAAGAACGCGCACGGTGTCGACTTGTCGAAGGACAAGATGGCGATGCAGCGCCTCCAGGAAGCTGCCGAGAAAGCGAAGATCGAGCTGTCGTCGTCGACGCAGTCGTCGATCAACCTTCCGTACATCACGGCGAGCGCCGAAGGGCCCTTACACCTCGAGGAGTCGCTGAGCCGGGCTCAATTCGAGTCGATGACAGCTGACCTTCTGAAGCGGACGAAGGCTCCCGTGGAGGCCGTGATCAAAGATGCCGGAATAAACGTCGACTCCATTGATCAGATCGTTCTTGTCGGCGGTTCGACCCGCATGCCCGCTGTTGCGGATCTCGTGAAAGAGGTCACCGGTAGGGAAGCCAACAAAGGTGTGAACCCGGATGAGGTTGTCGCGATCGGAGCTGCCCTGCAGGCAGGTGTCCTGCGCGGCGACGTCAAAGATGTTCTGCTGCTGGACGTGACGCCGCTGTCGCTGGGTATCGAAACCAAGGGAGGCGTGATGACCAAGCTCATCGAGCGCAACACCACAATCCCGACCAAGCGCAGCGAGATCTTCACGACAGCCGAGGACAATCAACCGTCGGTGTTGATCCAGGCCTATCAAGGTGAGCGCGAGATGGCTGCATACAACAAGCAGCTCGGCACCTTCGAACTGACCGGTCTGCCGCCGGCTCCCCGGGGCATTCCTCAGATCGAGGTCGCCTTCGATATCGATGCCAACGGAATCGTGCACGTGTCCGCCAAGGACACCGCGACAGGCAAAGAGCAGTCGATGACTATCTCTGGCGGCAGTGCGTTGTCTAAGGAAGACATCGACCAGATGATGCGCGACGCCGAGCAGCACGCTGAGGAAGACAAGGAGCGCCGCGAGGAAGCGGACGTTCGAAACAACGCCGAAGCCCTCGTTTACCAGACGGAGAAGTTCCTCGCGGACAACGCGGACAGTGTTCCGGAGGACGCGAAGCCCAACGTCGAAGAGCCCCTCGGCGAGCTCAAAGCAGCGATCGAAGCAGGTGACCTCGCCGCCATGAAGGCGGCGACGGACAAGGTCGCTCAAGCGAGCCAGGCACTCGGTGCCGCGATGTACACGATGGCTCAGCAAGAAGGTCAAGATGGCTCTGCCGCAGCGGAGGGCGCCGCGGAGGACGCTGCTGATTCTGCGGAGGAAGAGGTCATCGACGCGGAGATCGTGGACGAGGAAGAAGCCAAGTGACCGACCCCGGACATTCGGAAGAGGAGAACGCCGGCGAGGGCGTGCGCGTCAGTGATAAGCGCCGTATCGATCCGGAGACCTACGAAGTCCGGGACGGTGTCGCCCCAACGTCTGTCACCGACGATGCACTGGCCGCGGAAGAAGCCGCGGCCAGTGTCATCGAAGGCGACGTGGTCGGCATCGAGGTGAAGGTCGCCGAACTGACCGCCGATTTGCAGCGCGTGCACGCGGAGTACGCCAACTACCGCAAGCGGATCGAGCGGGATCGAGAAGTCATGCAACAGATGGCCGTTGCATCGGCACTTGTGGAGCTGCTTCCGGTACTCGATGACATCGAACGAGCACGAGAACACAACGAACTCGACGGAGCCTTTCGCTCGGTCGGTGAGGGACTGGAGTCGGTTCTGTTCAAGCTCGGACTCGAGAAATTCGGAGCCTCGGGCGAGGAATTCGACCCGACCGTGCACGAAGCACTGACGAGCGTAGACAACGACGACGTGTCCACGCCGACGGTGACCACCGTCTACCAGCCGGGCTACCGACTTGGCGACCGCATTTTGCGGCCGGCACGCGTTGCCGTCGCTGGCACGTGATTACTCGGCGATCAACACCCAACAAGTAGGGATTTGAGCGAAGGACGATGAACAAGGACTGGCTCGAGAAGGACTTTTACGCAACTTTGGGTGTGTCCAAAGATGCCAGTGCCGTCGAGCTGAAGAAGAAGTACCGAACCCTCGCTCGCGAGAACCATCCGGACAAAAACCCCGGAGACGCCGCAGCCGAATCCCGCTTCAAGGACGTCTCTGAGGCCTACGACGTCTTGTCCGACCCGGCAAAGCGCAAGGAATACGACGAAGCTCGTGCCCTCTTTGCTGGAGGAGGTTTCCCCGGCGGAGGCTTCGGCGGTGCCGGCGGCCCCGGAGGTTTCGGGGGTAGCCAATACAACGTCAACGTCGAGGACCTCTTCGGTGACAGCAGTGGCGGATTCGGCGACTTCCTCGGTGGATTGTTCAACCGAGGCGGTGGAGGGCGTAACCGTCAGCCACGGCGCGGACAGGACCTAGAGAGCGAATTAACCCTCTCCTTCGATGACGCGCTCGATGGGGTGACCGTTCCTCTGCGCTTGAGTAGCGATGCACCGTGCTCGGTGTGTAACGGAACCGGCGCGAAGGCCGGGACGGTTCCGCGCGTGTGCCCTACATGCGATGGAACCGGACAGACGTCGCGGAACGCAGGCGGCTTCGCTTTTGCCGAGCCATGCCCATCGTGTCGAGGTCGAGGACTCTTCGTCGACGATCCCTGCACCTCGTGCCGCGGGTCGGGGCGTGGAGTCAGCTCGCGAACGGTGCACGCCCGCATTCCCGCAGGCGTGAAGGACGGATCGCGAATCCGACTGAAGGGCAAGGGTGGTCCCGGAGAGCGCGGCGGGCCTGCCGGAGACCTCTTCGTCGTCGTGCACGTGGACGACCACGCGATCTTCGGACGCAAAGGCAACAACGTCACGCTGACGGCACCGGTCACCTTCAGCGAGGCGGCACTCGGTAGCCAGATCACCGTCCCCACACCGCGTGGTAATTCCGTGACGCTGAAGATCCCCGCGGGAACGTCCACGGGTCGGGTTTTCCGAGTGCGCGGTAAGGGTGTTCGGGGGAAAGACGGAAAGAACGGCGATCTTCTGGTCACGGTGAACGTTGCCGTGCCGCAGAACATGACCGACGAGCAACGCGACGCCCTGCAGGCGTACGCGGATCTGGTGGCAGGCGAGGACCCCCGCAAAGACTTGAGTGCACTGGCGGGAAATTCCAATGGCTGAGCAACGAGAGTCGTTCTCGGTCGCAAGTGACGCTCCCGTGTACGCGATCTCCATCGCGGCGGAATTGGCGGGGCTCCACCCGCAAACCCTGCGTCAGTACGACCGAGCAGGCCTTGTCAGCCCAACCCGGGTGGGCGGACGCAACCGCTTGTATAGCGGGCAAGACATTTTCCGACTGCGCGAGATCGCTCAACTGTCTGCCGAGGGCCTACCCCTCGAAGGCATTCGACGAGTGCTCGCGCTCGAAGAAGAAGTTCGCGAACTACGCCGCCGACTCGAGGAGTTCCGCGCAGACGCTTCGTCACGCGCCCTCGTTGTCTGGCAGCCGCATAGACGACAGCGTCGCCGTTAGTCGCTCTGCGCCATTCGAAGCACGGAAAGGACACAACCATGGACATTCAATTCACCACGAAAGCCCAGGACGCGCTTGGCGCTTCCGTACGCATCGCGGCTGGCAACGGCAACTCACAGGTCCAACCGATTCATCTGCTCGACTCGCTCCTGCAGATGGGACCAGGAATCGCGAACGCGTTGCTGGAATCGGTGGGGGCAGACACGACTGCCCTGACCCGTGATGCACGAAACGCCATCCAGGCACTGCCGTCCGCGCAAGGCAGTTCCGTCGCGCAGCCGACGTTGAATCAGTCGGCCTTGAAGGTGCTGAACGCGGCACAGAGTCTGGCCACAGAGCGCGGCGACGAGTACGTCAGCACGGAGCACCTGCTCATCAGCCTCGCGCAGGAAGGTGGCCCCGGAGTGAGCGACATGCTCGCCGCGGCGGGCGCGACGGGTCCCGCACTCTTGGAGGCTCTGCAGGAGATTCGTGGGCCTGCGCGCGTAACGACCCAGGACCCAGAGAGCACGTTCCAGGCGCTGGAGAAGTACGGCGTCGACCTGACGGCTCGTGCACGCGAGGGCAAGATCGATCCCGTCATCGGCCGCGACAACGAAATTCGGCGCACGATTCAAGTTCTTTCGCGTCGGACGAAGAACAACCCCGTGTTGATCGGTGATCCTGGAGTGGGAAAGACCGCTGTTGCCGAAGGCCTGGCACGCCGCATTGTTGAGGGCGATGTCCCCACATCCCTGGCAGGGAAGACTCTCATTGCGCTGGACCTGGGGGCGATGGTCGCTGGCGCGAAGTACCGCGGAGAGTTCGAAGAACGATTGAAGGCGGTCCTCGACGAGATCAAACAATCCGACGGTCAAGTTGTCACGTTCATTGACGAGCTTCACACCGTCGTCGGTGCGGGCACCGGCGGCGACTCGGCGATGGACGCTGGAAACATGCTCAAGCCCATGCTCGCGCGAGGTGAACTCCGCATGATCGGTGCGACAACACTCGACGAGTACCGAGAGTACGTTGAAAAGGACGCTGCGCTCGAGCGCCGGTTCCAGCAAGTGCTCGTCGACCAGCCGTCCGTGGAGGACACTGTCACCATCCTTCGCGGGATCAAGGAGAAGTACGAAGCTCATCACAAGGTGGTGATCTCCGATTCAGCACTCGTAGCGTCGGCCACCCTGTCCGACCGCTACATCACCTCACGCTTTCTGCCGGACAAGGCGATCGACCTCATGGATGAGGCCGCGAGTCGCCTGCGCATGGAGATCGACTCCTCTCCAGTGGAGATCGATGTACTGCAACGGCAGGTCGATCGATTTCGAATGGAAGAACTCGCGATCTCGCAAGAGACAGACGAGGCATCCAAGGAGCGACTCAAAAAGATCCGTACGGAGATCGCCGACAAAGAAGAGGAACTACTCGGCATGCGTGCACGATGGGATGCCGAGAAGCAAGGCCTCGATCGAATCGGCGAAATCAAGGTCCTCATCGACGACCTTCGAGCCGTCGCGAATAAGGCGCAGCGCGAAGGTGACTTCGAGCAGGCCTCACGAATCCTGTACGCGGAGATCCCAACATTCGAAGAGGAACTCGAGAAAGTCACTCGGGAGACCAACGAGCGTGAAGCCACCATGGTGAAGGAAGAGGTCACCGCCGACGACATAGCCGAGGTGGTGGCCGCTTGGACAGGCATTCCCGCAGGTCGCCTCCTGGAAGGCGAGACACAGAAACTTCTTCGGATGGAGGAAGAACTCGGACGCCGCGTTGTCGGCCAGTCCGAAGCGGTTCGGGAAGTATCCGACGCCGTGCGGCGCTCGCGGGCCGGCATCGCCGATCCGAATCGACCCACCGGATCCTTTCTCTTCCTCGGCCCCACGGGTGTGGGCAAGACTGAACTTGCTAAGGCACTCGCGGAGTTCCTGTTCGATGACGAGCGCGCGATGGTGCGCGTCGATATGAGCGAGTACTCCGAAAAGCACTCGGTTGCACGACTTGTTGGTGCCCCCCCAGGGTACGTCGGTTATGAAGAGGGTGGGCAACTCACGGAGGCCGTGCGTCGCCGCCCCTACTCGGTGGTTCTGCTTGACGAAGTGGAGAAAGCTCACCCGGAAGTCTTCGACGTGCTGCTGCAAGTTCTCGATGACGGCCGTCTCACCGATGGGCAGGGTCGCACGGTGGACTTCCGCAATTCGATCATGATCCTCACGTCCAACATGGGTTCGCAGTTCCTTGTCGACACCGACGTTCCGTTCGATGAACGCAAGGATCAGGTGCTCGGTGTTGTCCGGCAGCAGTTCCGCCCGGAGTTCGTGAACCGACTCGACGCGATGATCATGTTCAATCCGCTGGATCGTGAAGAATTGATGCGTATTGCTCGGATCCAAATCGAGCAGCTCCAGCGACGCTTGGATGAGCGCCGCATCTCGATTAAGTTGACCGAGGACGCCCAACAGTGGTTGGTCAACACCGGTTTCGACCCGATCTACGGCGCCCGACCTCTTCGGCGGCTGGTGCAAACGGCGGTCGGCGACAAGTTGGCGGTGGCGATCTTGTCGGGTGACGTCAAAGACGGTGATTCCATGACCGTCGGGGTTGACCCCGGTGGGTCGGGCTTGATTCTGCAGGCCTAGGGGCAAGGTCTCCAGGCCAAGGGCAACTTCTCGCGGTCTAGTGCAACGGCATTGTCAGGGTTGATGAGCCCGGGCTGGTCGTCTGCGCAGACCCGCAGCGTGCAGGGCCCGCACGATCGTCCGAGAGTCGACCGGCTGCGCTCCCTCCGCGATGGCGCAATCGCGTAGTTCATCGGTGATGTCGTAATGGTCGCCACCGAAGGATCGCTTGGGTAACGCCAGGCGAGCGGCGAACGCGTGGAGTTCATCGAGAGAGGTGTCGCTGATCAAGTGTGCCCACAGTCGACCGCGCCAGGGCCACACGGCGGAGTCGACCATGATCGTCATGGGGCCAGCCCTGCCGACAGTTGATCGAGTGCTTGTTCAAGGACTTCGGGCTGCTTGCAGAAGGCCCACCGCACATAGGGGAGTCCGACAGTCGAGTCGTCGCACAGGAGTTGGTGCGGGATCGCAATGACCTTGGCTCGATGCGCGGTGTCGCGACAAAACGTCGCGCCATCGTCGTATCCCAGTGGCCGCACATCGGTGGTAACGAAATAGGTGCCTTGGGAGGGGACGACTCCGAGGCCGCAACGGGCAAGCCCGTCGCTGAGTAGGTCCCGCTTGAGGGCGAGGTCCCGGCGAAACTCGGTGAAGTAGGTGTCCGGAAGGCGAAGACCGTGGGCGATCGCGTACTGAAACGGTCCCCCCGAAACAAACGAGAGGTGCTGCCGCACAGCGGACACTGCACGAATGAGCTCGCCAGGACCGTAGGCCCAACCCACCTTCCACCCGGTGAACGAGAACGACTTTCCACCCGATCCGACGGTGACCGTCCGTTCCCACATTCCCGGCAGAGTGGCGATCGGTATGTGGTGATGATCCTCGAACCACAGGTGCTCGTACGCCTCGTCGCTGATGACGAGCAGGTCATGCTCAATGGCCACCTCGGCGACCGCTTCGAGCTCGTCACGGGTAAAGACGATGCCCGTGGGGTTATGGGGTGAGTTCAGCAACAGCACTTTGGTGCGAGGAGTAATCGCCGCGCGAAGCCTGTCGATGTCTGGACGCAGCCCCGGTCTGGACAGGGGCACTCCCACGCGCACCCCATCTGCCAGCGATACCCCTGCCGCGTAGATGTCGAATCGCGGCTCGAACATGACAACTTCGTCTCCTCGCTCGACGAAGGCAAGCAGGGCTGATTGCAGCGCCTCAGATGCACCGGTCGTCACGACGACGCCGGAATCAGAGTCCACCGACAACCCGTAGAAGCGTGCCGAGTGCTCGGCAATCGCCTGACGAAGATCGGGAACTCCTGGCGCGGGAGGGTATTGGTTCCCACGACCGTCCGCGATGCACGCCCGCGCGATCGCGGCGATCTCTGCGGGACCGTCGGTGTCGGGAAATCCTTGGCCGAGGTTGATCGACCCGGTATGTCGAGCGAGGTCCGACATCTCCGCGAAGACGCTGGTCGCGTGTTCGCGCATACGCGCGACCAGGAGCGGTGGCTGTCCCTGCACCTTCCGAACGCTAGTGGCCTTACCGTGGGGGTGTGGAGTATGTGGACGTCGTTGGACCCGACGAAGGGGTAGGTGAGTGGCGGCTGGATGCCGCCGCTGACGATGTTCTCGCCGATATCGCCGACCGCGCCGCCGAGAACGACGCCCGGGGCATCGACCGTGCGCAGATCGACGCGCTCGCGGCCGTGGGCCTGGTGGGCACGGCACTCGACCCTCCCGCGCGTCAGCGGGAGGTAGCCGAACGCATCGCGATGGTGGACGCGTCGGTGTGGTTCTGCTGGGCGCAGCACCAATCACCCTTGAGAACGTTGGCCGCCGCGGAGCCGGCAGACCATGCCCCCCTGGTCGATGAGATCAAGGCTCGCTGGTTAACGGGGCTCTCGGATGGATCGAATGTGGGCGCGGTTGCTTTCGCTCACCTTCGGCGGCCTGGACCCGCCAACCCCACTGCGGAGCGGGTGCACGGTGGGTGGTCGATCACGGGGACGCTCGACTGGGTGACGTCGTGGGATATCGCCGATGTGATGTTGTTGATGGTGCGTGGAGTGGGGGACTACGCCGATTCCATTATCTGCATGTACCTGGCGGCGGGACGAGATCCTGCGTACCTCGAGGGGCTCCACGTCCATGAGCCGTTGGAGCTTCTGGCCATGTCCGGGACACATACCCGCCCGATGACCCTCGAAGGCGTCATGATCCCGGACACGAATGTTGCCGCCGTGAAGGATTTCCACGAGTGGGCCGAGGCGGATGCGAAGAAGACACTCGACGCGAATCCGGCCACCTTCGGCATCGTGCGGGGTGCGGTGTCGGAACTACATGCGATCGCTGAGCGTCGCAACGACTCGCAGATGCGTGACCTGGTCGCCACCATGCGATCGAAAGCCATCCGACTCCGTCGTGATGTCTACGCCGCTCTGGAGGCTGATGGTGCCGATCAAACCCGGCTCGCCTTGCGTGCGGAGTCGTTGGATCTATCAGCCCGAGCGGCGACCGCGGTGATCACTGCGAAGGCTGGAGCCTCCATGCAGCGCGGCTGCGCTGCGGAGCGACGTCTGCGCGAAGCGATGTTTCTGCAGGTGCAAGCGCAGACGGCGGCGACGCGGCACGCGTCGCTCGCCTTGATCGAAGGACAGATGTAGGGCGGCCACCGTCCAGCGACGCCTTGTCGGCGCGACCATGCTGAATCGGTCATGCTGTGCAGATGGTTGAGCCTGCTGCAGCGATCAAGTCCCCACCCGTTGCCCTGGTGACGGGTCCGACGGCGGGAATCGGCCGGGCATTCGCCACCGAACTCGCACGGCAGGGCCATGACCTTGTCTTGGTCAGTAGAGACGAGAGTCGATTGCAGACCGTGGCGCGAGAACTCGAAGTGCAGTTCGGTGTCACCGCGACAGTCATCGCGGCGGATCTCTCGATCGCGGCGGATCTCACGCGCGTTGAAGAGTTCGTTTCGAGACATCGTGTGGACGTACTGGTCAACAACGCCGGGTTCGGGATTCGCGGTGGCTTCCTAGCGAACGACGTGGATGCCGAACAGCAATTGCTCGAGGTGATGGTGGTTGCGGTGATGCGACTGACCCGGGCAGCACTTCCGGGAATGGTTGAACGCCGCCGCGGGTACGTCTTCACAGTGAGCAGCGTTGCGGGATGGATCGCCGGAGGGACCTACTCGGCGGCGAAGGCTTGGGCGACGGTGTTCACCGAAGGCCTCCAAACGGATCTCGCAGGAACCGGAGTACGAGCTGTTGCGGTGTGCCCCGGCTACACACGAACGGAATTTCACGCTCGTGCCGGAATCAACATGGAGTCGATTTCTGATGCCCTGTGGCTTGATCCCGACGATGTGGTCTCGCAGGCCCTGCGCGATGCTCGTGCCGGTCGCATCGTGAGTGTGGCGGGATGGCAGTACAAGGCACTGAGTGTCCTGTTGGGTGTCCTGCCCCGCCCAGTCATTCGCCTCGTGGGTCAGTCCGGTCAGATCGCGGCTCGGTTCGGCCGCGACCGGTAGTTGCGGTGCGGTCTTTCAGCCACCGCGGAGAATCCGGAGTACCTCATCCTCTGGTGGTTGCGAAACCACCCACTCCCAACCGGAGAGACGGACAACCGAGGACACGTCCTCGGAGTTCGCGTACACAACCGAGACCGGGCAGTCGGGCCAGGTGTCCGAGGACGCCGGCAGATGAGGATCGATGAGCAGGTAGGAGCGGACCCGTCGATGCTGGCTGCGCATGGACAAGGCAACGGCAGGAAGCGCGAGGCACGTGGGTCCGTAGGCGACGAAGGTGACGGGCTCCGGGCAGTGCACGCTCATCAGGGCAGCGCACAGTCGTTGGGCGTAGATGGGCGCGCGGAGATCCGCGACGTTCTGATGCGCGACACCATTTTCCGCGATAGCGAGATCGACGAGTTGGAGATCCTGAGCGTCCGGCTCTTGGGAAGCAGTGCGCAGAGTTCGAATGAGGTCGCTTCGTCCACTCCACGAAGCCTCCGGCAAAACGATGACACCGCCGTCCGCATCGAACATGCCGTTAACAGTAGGCCCGGCTGTCTAGGGTGAAGGCATGTCGTCGACAGTCGCGTGGACCTCTCTTAGGCAGCAGATCGTTGATAAGGCGGTGGTGCACGGGAAGGTCATACTCTCGAGCGGTCGCGAGGCCGACTATTACGTCGACCTGCGCCGGGTGACCCTAGATGCCGTCGCCGCCCCGTTGGTGGGAGACGTCATGCGTGAGGTGACGAGCGACTGGGAGTACGAAGCCGTCGGTGGATTGACTCTCGGTGCCGACCCGGTGGCGACAGCTATGTTGCATTCGGCCGCGCGTGCTGGGCGCGAACTGGACGCTTTCGTGGTCCGTAAGAGCGAAAAGACCCATGGACTCCAGCGACGAATCGAAGGTCCGGATGTGTCAGGACGTCGCGTGCTGGCCGTTGAGGACACCTCGACGACGGGAGGATCGGTACTTACGGCGGTCGACGCACTCTTTGAGGCGGGGGCGATCGTTACCGGGGTGGCGGTGATCGTCGATCGAGGCGCGGGACCGGCTATCGAGGAGCGTGGTCTGGGGTACCGGGCGGCCTACTCTCTGGGTGACCTCGGTCTTGGATGAGCAGAGCATCGGACCTGGACAAGGACCATGGGTGGGGCCGTGGCCGGATGACCCGCGGCTTGACCCAGATCTGCTGGAGCACGGAGACCACCGCAATGTGGTTGATGAGTATCGATTCTGGAAAGTAGAAGCGATAGTCGAAGACTTAGATATCAAGCGTCACCCGATGCACGTGGCGATCGAGAACCTCGAGCACGATTTCAATATCGGGTCCATCGTGCGCACCGCCAACGCATTTCTCGCGCGGGAAGTTCACGTCGTGGGGCGGAAGCGATGGAACCGTCGTGGCGCCATGGTGACCGATCGCTACCAGAACATTCGCCACCATGAGTCTGTCGACGTGCTATCAGCCTGGGCGGAGAAGAACGAGGTTCCCATCGTTGGCCTCGACAATGTTCCGGGTGCGATCTCGCTAGAGACGTTCGATATGCCGCGGTCATGCGTTCTGTTCTTCGGTCAGGAAGGACAGGGATTGTCCGAGGCTGCGCAACGCGCCTGCAGTGCGACGGTGTCCATCGCGCAGTTCGGATCGACCCGTTCGATCAACGTCGGTGCGGCAGCTGCTATCGCCATGCATGCCTGGATTCGACGCCACAAATTCGGGCAAGCGCCGACCGAGAAGCAGTAGTGGAGACCTCGACTCCGTTGGTCAATGGCGGGTCTGGCGATCAGTAGGATTGAAACTCACTGGCAATACATCGAGGAAGGATCTCAATGAACCAGGAGATGGCGGAAAAATTCCGCTCGGCCCAGGGATTTATCGCAGCTCTCGACCAGAGCGGCGGTAGCACACCCAAGGCCCTCAAGCTCTATGGAATCGAGGAGAGCGAGTACTCCGGCGACGACCAGATGTTCGATCTCGTGCACCAGATGCGTACCCGCATCATCAAGAACTCCGCGTTTCACGGAGATCGGGTGCTCGCGGCGATCCTGTTCGAAGGCACGATGGATCGCGACATCGACGGTGTCGGGTCCGCCGAGTACCTGTGGAATTCCAAGAACATCGTTCCGGTCGTCAAGGTAGATAAGGGGCTTGCTGACGAGGAGAACGGCGCGCAAGTGATGAAGCCGATGCCGGAACTCGACACACTCCTGTCGAGAGCTCGCGAGAAGGGTGTCTTCGGCACGAAGATGCGCTCAGTCATCAAGGGCAACAACGAGGCTGGCGTTGCTGCCGTCGTGAACCAGCAGTTCGATATCGGGTTGCAGATTCTCGACGCGGGGCTTGTTCCCATCATCGAGCCGGAGGTGGACATCCACAGCGCCACGAAGGCGGAGATTGAAGAATCACTCCGCGACAAACTCGCCGCGTCTCTCGACAGTGTTCCCGAGGGCAAGCAAGTCGTCTTCAAACTGTCACTGCCAAGCCAAGCGAACTTCTACGCGCCACTCATCGATCACCCCAAGGTGATGCGCGTTGTTGCTCTTTCGGGTGGATATTCCCGAGACGAGGCGTGCACCATGCTGGAGGCCAACCACGGCATGATCGCGAGCTTCTCGCGCGCGCTAAGTGAAGGCCTCACAGCCCAGATGAGTGAAGAAGAGTTCACCACCACCCTCGACGCCGCGATCGCCGAGATCTACGCGGCCTCGATTACCTAACACGCGGGCAATAAAGAACAGTTCCGTCGAGTCCACCGGTGATACCGCCGGTGGGCTCGACTATTGGTGGCGACGTTATTGCGTGTTGGCCCGAGTGTTGGCCAGTGCGTTTGCCCGCGTGCCAGCCCACCTACCCGATCGTCGACCGAAGCCGGCGAGGCTAGCGCTGCAAAAAGTCGGAGATGAGCGCAGCAAACTCCTCGCTGCGCTCGATCTGCGTCCAATGGCCGCAACGTCCGAACACGTGCAATCGAGAGTCATCGATCAAATCGAGCAGACCAAGAGAGGCCTTCAGTGGGATCACCTGATCGTCGCGCCCGTGAACAAGCAGCGTGGGTGTGTCGATTTTCCTCACCTGATCCTCCGGCAGGCACAGTGCGTCAAGTGCGGCTTGCCGTGGCTCGGGGAACATCGCGTGAAACGCCTCTTGAACGCCGGGGCGGATGCTGGCTTGGTAACGCAACTCAGCGAGGTCGTCACCGAGTAAAGACTTGTCGTACGCGAAAAATTCCATGATCGCGCGCATGTTCTCCACGGACGGCTCGTAACCCCACACAGAATCCAGGCCGCGCGTGATGTCGAATCGAACACCGACGGCACCCATGAGAACCATCCGGTCGACCCGGTGCGGGTGATGTGCGGCCAACGAGAGAGCCAGGGCGCCCCCGAAAGAGTTACCGACGACGTGCGCGCGCGCGACTCCCAGCGCATCGAGAACGTCGACCGCGTGTGCGGTCCACGTCTCGAGATCGTAGGAAACGTCCGCGGGCCGCTCGGTGAAGCCGAAGCCAACGATGTCCGGAGCGATCACCGTCATTTCTTGCTCGAGATAGGGAAGCGTCAACCGCCAATTGGCGAAAGCGGACACTCCCGGACCGGAGCCGTGAAGCAGGAGAACCGTGTCCGACGATGTTGGGTGGCGCCGGATGTGAACATTCGTCTCGATTCCGCCAGCAGTGATCACGTCACCGATTTCGGCTGACTCAGTAGCGGACGTCATTCACGCATGGTGGCACTAACATGTTGTCGTGGGTGCCGATTCGGATGTTCTTGTTATTGGGGCGGGGCTCGCAGGTGTGGCAGCGGCCGTCGCGGCCCAAGACGCGGGGCTCGATGTCCGGGTCATCGATCGGGGACGACGTCCGGGCGGTCGCATGGCATCTCGGCAGCTGCGCGAGACCGGAACGGATTGCGATGGACGCATTGTGGACCACGGGGCGAGTTACTTCACTGTTCGTGACGCGGACTTCACAGAGGTGGTGAACTCACTGATCGACCGAGGAATTGTGCGCCCATGGACCGACACCTTTCATGTCTATAGCGAAGGGGCGATGTCCGGGGTGCGCACAGGCCCGATGCGATACGCGGCACCGGGCGGATTGCGAACAGTGGTGGAAGCACTTGCGGAAGATGTGACCCACATCGAGTGCGACCGTCACATCGATCGGGTAGAGATCGCATCCCACGCAGTGTCCGTCGAGGACCAAAGTGCTTCGTCGCTCGCACTGTGCATGCCGCAACCGCAGGCGGAGCGAATCGTTCCGCCCGGCGTGCTGCCGGATGTCGGTATCACGTGGGAGCCCGTGATTGCGGTGACGATGGTCTTCGAACAGCAGGAGTGGATCGACATCGATGGCGTCTTCGTCAATGACGATCCGATCATCACGTGGATCGCCGACGACGGCAGTCGCCGGGGTGATGCCGCGCCCGTGCTCGTGGCGCATGTGAATCCGGTCTTTGCCGCAGGGCACCTCGACGACCCCAGCGGTGTTCTGCCGCAGACCATCGCGACCGTTCGCCGCGTACTGGACATCGACCCATTGCCCGTCTGGACGTGGGCGCATCGGTGGTCCCTCGCGAAACCGATCGCCGCCCTCGACGAGGACTGCTGGCTGCACCCTGAACTCCCGGTCGGCCTGGCCGGCGACGCCTGGGCAGGCGGGCCACGGGTGGAAGCGGCGTGGCTGTCCGGCCGAGCTCTCGGCCAAGCCCTTGCGGTGCGGCACTCCTCATAGTCATCCGATAACCTCTCCGCTCGTGCCTGCGCTCGTGCTCGTCGGCGCCCAGTGGGGTGACGAGGGCAAAGGAAAAGCAACCGACCTGCTCGGTGGTCGTGTCGACTTCGTGGTTCGGTACCAGGGCGGGAACAACGCAGGGCACACCGTCGTCGTCGGTGATCGAACATTCGCCCTGCACCTTCTCCCCAGCGGGATCCTCACGCCTGATGTGACACCGGTGATCGGCAACGGAGTTGTCGTCGACCCCGAGGTGCTCTTTGAAGAGATCGAAGGGTTGCGCCAACAAGGTGTCGACACCTCAAAGCTCGTGATTAGTTCGAACGCGCACTTGATCACGCCCTACCACGTGACACTCGACAAGGTCACCGAGCGATTTTTGGGCAAGAGCAAGATCGGCACAACGGGGCGAGGTATCGGGCCGACCTACAGCGACAAGATCGCGCGCATCGGGATCCGGGTGCAGGACCTCTTCGACGAGTCGATTCTGCGGCAAAAGGTCGAGGGGGCGCTGGCCAACAAGAATCAGGTACTCGTCAAAGTCTTCAATCGGCGAGCGATCGAAACAGATTCGATTGTCGAAGGGCTATTGACGTACGCCGATGCGTTACGGCCCATGGTTCGGGATACATCGATGCTTCTGAACGACGCACTCGATGCCGACAAGGTCGTTCTCCTCGAGGGCGGTCAAGGGACCCTTCTGGACGTCGACCACGGAACGTATCCGTTCGTTACATCGAGTAACCCGACATCGGGAGGGGCATGCACGGGAAGTGGGATTGGGCCGACTCGAATCACGCGCGTGATTGGAATTTTGAAGGCGTACACCACGCGTGTGGGGTCCGGACCGTTTCCGACCGAGTTGTTCGATGACGATGGTGAGCGTCTACGCACCGTCGGTGGAGAGCGTGGTGTGACCACCGGACGAGATCGTCGATGCGGCTGGTTCGATGCGCCCATCGCCCGGTACGCAACGCGAGTCAATGGTCTGACGGACATCTTCCTGACCAAACTCGATGTGCTGACGGGTTTCGAGAAAGTTCCCGTGTGTGTGGCGTACGACATCGATGGAACGCGCGTGGATCAGATCCCGGAAACCCAGACTGCGTTCCATCACGCACAACCGATTTACGAATATCTGCCGGGGTGGGAGGAAGACATCTCTCAGGCTCGCTCGGTCGACGACTTACCGGCGAATGCTCGCAGCTATGTGCGCTACCTGGAAGATCTGTCCTCGTGTCGGATCAGTGCGATCGGGGTCGGCCAGGACAGAAACGCCACTATCTCTATCCACGACTTGATCGACTGAATCGGATCTTGGCGCCCGTCTGACCGGGCGCCGGGAACGGTTTCTGGGACCAACTTTCGGGTCGTTTGCTGCCCGTATTGTCCTGAACATTCGTTCCGTTCTACGCTTCGTTCACCACTTGGCATAACGAGGAGTTGGCATGTCGTTTTCCCCCGATCCCACCCAGGGCAAGCACGTCTTCGACCTGGACCGTCAGTACGTCTTCCATTCATGGAGCGCCCAGGGTGCTTTGAACCCGATGTGTATCGCGGCGGCAGAGGGTTCATACGTGTGGGACTACGACGGCAATAAGTGGCTGGACTTCTCCTCTCAACTGGTGAACGTGAATATCGGCCACCAGCACCCGAAGGTGATTGCCGCGATTCAAGAGCAGGCCGGGAAGTTATCGACGATCGGTCCCCAGCATGCGAACGACAAGCGTGGTGAAGCTGCTAAGCGCATTGTCGAACTCGCCGGGCCGAATATGGCGAAGGTCTTCTTCACCAATGGCGGTGCCGATGCGGTGGAGAACGCGATCCGCATGGCGCGGATCCATACGCACAAGCACAAGGTGCTGTCGACCTACCGCTCCTACCACGGCAACACGGGCGCGGCGATCACCGCGACCGGTGACCCGCGGCGCTGGCCGAATGAGTACGCGAGCCAGCACGTGCACTTCTTCGGCCCGTACCCGTACCGCTCACCGTTCTGGTCGGATAGTCCCGAGCAGGAGACCGAGCGTGCGCTGCAACACCTCGAGCAGGTCATTCAGTTCGAAGGCCCGAACACCGTCGGCGCGATCATTCTCGAATCCGTTGTCGGAACCGCCGGCATCCTGGTGCCGCCGCCGGGATACCTCGAAGGTGTGCGGGCGCTGGCCGACAAGTACGAAATCATGTGGATCGCCGATGAGACGATGTCCGGCTTCGCGCGCACTGGTAAGTGGTTCGCCTTCCAAAACTGGGATGCCCAACCAGACCTCATCGTGTTCGCGAAGGGTTCCAATTCAGGCTACGTTCCGGTGGGCGGTGTCGTCATCTCCGCGGACGTCGCCGCCACCTTCGACGACCGCGTGTTCCCCGGTGGCCTCACCTACTCCGGGCACCCACTCGCCACAGCCTCCATCGTCGGATCCATCGATGCTATGCGCGAAGAGAAGGTCAATGAGCACTCCGCCGAGATTGGCGAAAAGGTCATCGGCCCCGGCCTGCGCGACCTCATGGACAAGCACAAGGTCATAGGTGAAGTTCGCGGCCTCGGCGTCTTCTGGGCGCTCGACCTGGTAACAGACCGAGCTACCCGGGAGCCTTTGGCGCCGTACGCCGGCACATCACCGGCGATGACGGAACTGGTAGCCGAGTGCAAGAAGCGATTCTTGATCCCCTTCACCAACTTCAACCGGATGCACGTTGTCCCACCCGCCACGGTCAGCGAAGCCGAGGTCACAGAAGGACTGGCGATCTTGGATGACGTCTTCGGCATCATCGACGCGCACTACACGGGAGCCTGACGATCACATCCGCGTTTGTGCTGGTGACGAAACGAAGCCTGTAGGTTCGAGCGCGTGAAGGTCCTGATCGTCGGCTCGGGCGCTCGCGAGCACGCCATCGTCCGAGCGCTCATGCGGGACGAGAATGTCACGGGAATCGAATGTGCTCCGGGTAATGCGGGCATCGCTGCTGACGTGACCACGCTCCCACTCGACGTGACCGACACACAAGCGATTGCTGCGTTTGCACGCGAGCGCGGCATCGATCTGGTTGTCATCGGTCCCGAGGCTCCACTGGTCGCAGGTGCAGCCGACGCTGTTCGCGCGGCGGGAGTCGCCTGTTTCGGGCCGTCCGCACACGCCGCTCAATTAGAAGGCAGCAAGGCCTTTGCGAAGGAAGTGATGGCCGAGGCCGGCGTACCGACTGCCATGGCGTTGGTGTGTACCGACGAGGATCAGATCGACGGTGCCCTGGACACCTTCACTCGGCCCGGAACCCCGTACGTCGTGAAGGACGATGGTTTGGCCGGCGGCAAGGGTGTTGTGGTCACCGACGATCGTGCTGTCGCCGTCGCCCACGCGCAAGCGTGCCTTGCCGGCGGGAGTGCGGTGGTGATAGAGGAGTTCCTCGACGGTCCGGAGGTTTCCCTCTTCGCGATTACCGACGGAACATGCGTTGTGCCGTTGCAACCCGCGCAGGATTTCAAACGTGCTCACGACGATGACGCCGGCCCGAACACCGGCGGCATGGGTGCATACTCGCCGCTGCCCTGGGCGCCGGCCGACCTGGTCGAGGACGTCACCGCGCGGGTGCTGCAACCGATGATCGACGCAATGGCCGCCCGAGGAACGCCGTTCGTCGGACTGATCTACGCCGGACTCGCGATGACATCGCGGGGCATTCGCGTCGTTGAGTTCAACGCGCGTTTCGGAGACCCGGAGACCCAGGTAGTGCTTGCCCGACTGCAGTCCGGGCTCGGAGGCCTGATGATGGCCGCAGCCACAGGCCATCTGGAGACCCACCCCGCTCCGGTCTGGTCGAGCGATGCCGCCGTCACCGTCGTGATCGCCGCCCAGGGGTACCCGGAGAGTCCACGAATGGGTGACGTGATCGCCGGTCTGGGTGATGCCGCCGCTAGCGCCGGCGTGGACATCCTGCACGCGGGGACGAGGGTGCAGGACGACGGTTCGATAGCCGCGTCAGGTGGCCGAGTGCTGTCCGTCACGGCGGTCGGCGACACTTTGCATCAGGCCCGGGACCGCGCGTATACAGCCGTCGACCTCATTAGTCTCGAGGGTTCCCACCACCGCCGCGACATCGCGTTGGCGGCCGCCAACCAGGAATAGCACCCGTCATCGGCTTGTCGGCACGGTGTTACCGGCAACATGGAAGAATGACGACGTGAGTGTGCCAAACGTGCTCGCCGGGCGCTATGCGTCCGGGGCCATGCGGGCTATCTGGGCACCCGAATCAAAGATCAACGCGGAGCGGCGGCTGTGGATCGCGGTGATGCGGGCTCAGGCCGCAGCCGGACTCGACATCCCCGACGCGACCATCGCCGACTACCAGGCGCGGGCGGGAGATGTGGACCTCGCGTCTATCGACGAGCGCGAGCGGGTGACCAAGCACGACGTCAAGGCGCGCATCGAGGAGTTCAATGCCCTCGCCGGGCACGAGTCCATTCACCTCGGCATGACCTCGCGCGATCTGACCGAGAACGTGGAGCAGATGCAACTGCGGCAATCGATGGAATTGCTCCGCGACAAGTCGGTGGCGTCACTTGACCGTCTCGCCGGTTTGGCCGTCGCGTACTCCGAAACCGCCATGGCTGGTCGCTCGCACAATGTCGCCGCTCAAGTCACCACGATGGGTAAACGCTTCGCTACGGTCGCGCAGGAGATGCTCGTCGGGCTGGACCGCCTCGAAATGCTCATCGATCGATACCCGATGCGTGGCATCAAGGGACCGGTCGGTACTGCGCAGGACATGCTTGATCTTCTCGACGGCGACAGCGACAAGCTCGCGCAGCTGGAGAGCGGTGTAGCCGAACACCTCGGGTTCGACGCGACATTGGTGAGCGTCGGCCAGGTGTATCCGCGCTCCTTGGACTACGACGTCCTGAGCGCGCTAGTGCAACTCGCGTCCGCGCCTTCGAACCTTGCCACCACTGTGCGATTGATGGCCGGTCATGAACTCGCCACCGAGGGTTTCCGCCCGGGGCAGGTCGGCTCGTCGGCGATGCCGCACAAGATGAACGCTCGCTCGTGCGAGCGCATCAACGGGATGCACATACTGCTGCGCGGCTACGCGACGATGACCGCCGACCTCGCAGGCCAGCAGTGGAACGAAGGGGATGTCTCGTGTTCGGTGGTCCGCCGCGTTGCACTGCCGGACGCCTGCTACGCCATGGACGGTCTGTTGGAAACGTTCCTGACGGTGCTCGATGGTTTCGGGGCGTTCCCCGCTGTGATCGATGCCGAACTCGAGCGCTACTTGCCGTTCCTTGCCACCACCAAGGTGTTGATGGCCGCCGTGCGATCGGGTAAGGGCCGGGAGAGTGCACACGAGGCGATCAAGGAGCACGCGGTGGCCGCAGCGTTGCAGATGAGAGACGGCGAGGACGCCGATCTGCTCGCCATGTTGGCGGGAGATGAACGCATCGGCTTATCGCCGGAAGAAATCGCCAAGATCATCGCTGCGCCGTTGGACTTCACTGGCGCAGCCACAGATCAGGTTCGCGTCATTGCCGGGCGCATCGAACTCCTCACTGAGCGGTTCCCTGACGCGGCGGGTTACCAGCCGGAGGACATCCTGTGATGACAGCACCGGTGGTGGACTACGGTCTGCCGGCCGAGTACGAGCACGTCTACAGCGGGAAGGTCCGAGACCTCTTCTCCACTCCGGATGATCGACTGCTCTTCATCGCGAGCGACCGGATCTCCGCGTACGACTGGGTGCTCCCCACCCTCATTCCAGATAAGGGCAAGATCCTTACCCAGCTGTCCCTGTGGTGGTTCGAACAACTTGGGGACATCGTCCCGAGTCACGTGTCGCGGGCTTCGGCTCCGGCCTCGGTTCGAGAACGCGCGATGGTGTGCGAGCGACTCGACATGTTCCCGGTGGAGTGCGTGGTGCGCGGTTACCTTGCGGGGTCGGGGCTCGCGGACTACCGGGCCACGCAGAAGATCTGCGGGCAGGGACTACCGCCCGGTTTGAAGGACGGCTCGCGGCTGCCCAAGCCCCTCTTCACTCCGGCGACCAAGGCCGAGATCGGTGAGCACGACGTCAACATCACTTTCGACGAGGTGGTGGTCGCGAACGGGCAGGAGGAAGCGCAGCAATTGCGTCGCATCTCATTGGCCGTGTACGAGCGAGCCGATGAGATCGCCCGCGAACAAGGCCTGATTCTCGCGGATACGAAGTTCGAGATCGGACTAGGACGTTCGGGTAAGTACGCGGGGGACTACGTGCTCGCAGACGAGGTACTCACTCCGGATTCGTCGCGATATTGGCCAGCTGATCAATGGGAGCCGGGTCATGCGCAGCCGTCTTTCGACAAGCAGTTCGTGCGCGACTGGTTGACGTCTCCAGAATCCGGATGGGACAAGGATTCCCAAACCCCGCCTCCTGAGCTGCCCAGTCACATCGTGGAGCAAACGCGAGCGAAATACGTCGAGGCCTATGAACGTCTCACCGGTGAGGCCTTCTCGTGAGCGCCTGGTTGATCACGGGTGGAGCTGGATACATCGGAGCACACGTCGTCGTCGCCCTGAAGGACGCTGGCATGAGTCCGGTAGTCATCGACGATCTCTCCCATGGGCTGGCTCATCGCGTGCCCGAGGATGTGCCCCTTGTGCAGGCTCGTATCCAAGATCGTCGTGCCCTGTCCCAAGCGATCGATGATTACTCGATCACCGGGGTCATCCACCTCGCGGCGTTGAAGGCCGCTGGCGAGTCTGTCGATATGCCGCTGGAGTACTACGCCGAGAACGTCGGCGGAATGCTGGACCTTCTGTCGGTGATGAAGGAAAAGGACGTTCGTAACCTCGTGTACTCATCGTCTGCCGCCGTTTACGGAACGCCGGTGACCAACCCCGTTGCCGAAGACGCCGCGCTGATTCCGGAGAATCCGTACGGTGAGACCAAAGTGGTGGGCGAGTGGCTGGCGCGCGATGCTGGAATCGCGTGGAACCTGTCGTGGGTGGGGCTCCGCTACTTCAATGTGGCCGGTGCGGGAGCTGCCTCACTCGGTGACAACAGCGTCAACAACTTGATCCCTATGGTGTTTGCCGCGCTCGACGCCGGACGCCGCCCGCAGATCTTCGGTGACGACTATCCGACACTGGACGGCACCTGCATCCGCGACTACATCCACGTGGTGGATCTTGCCGAGGCGCATGTGGCTGCGGCGGCTCGCTGCGAGGGTGGGAATGCTGCCGACGTCTTCAACGTTGGACGTGGGGTCGGCAGTTCGGTACGCGAAGTCATGGACGTCATCAGTTCGGTGACCGGAGCAGATGTCGGTGCCGAAGTGGCTCCGCGCAGACCAGGAGACCCCCCAGCCACGTTCGCGGCCACGGACTCGATCCGCGACGAGATGGGCTGGAATGCTTCCCGCGACCTCGAGGACATGGTGTCGTCTTCCTGGCGCGCGCATACGCTGGAGCGGTGAGCACGCCACCCGTCGTTCGCCTCGATGTCTGGGGTGTATCGGGCATGCAGATCCCCCTCAGTTTTTTGCGCATGGGGAGTCAACGTCGAGCCGTTCGCTCGCTGCCGGGTTTGCAGTTCGCCAAATTGATGGGAACAGGATCGGGCGAAACGTTCACGATGCGCGACGCTGACCCGACCCATTGGGCGCTGCTCACCGCCTGGGTCGACGAGGACTACGCGAGCGCATTCGAGGAGTCAGGTGTCTGCGATATCTGGAATGCCGCGTCCGATGAACGACTCGGCATCACTATGCGACCGCTGGTGACTCGCGGAAAGTGGTCCGGTCGCGATCCCTTCGCCGTGCCGGACACCAAAGCCGATCCCGGACCGATCGCAGCTATCACCCGCGCGCGCATCAAGGTCAGCATGTGGCCGAAGTTCTGGTCTTCTGTGCCGCCGGTCAGCTTGGATCTGCGGTCGGATCCCGGTGTCCTGTTCACCCTCGGCATCGGCGAAGCGCCGGTCGGGTTGCAGGGCACCTTCAGTATTTGGCGGGACGCGAAGGCGATTTCGGATTTCGCCTACCGCCGCCCGGCGCACGCGGAAGTGGTGCGCAAGACGCATGATCTCGATTGGTACGCCGAAGAGATGTTCACACGCTTCCAAGTCGACAGCGTGCGGGGCACATACAACGGTCAGGACGTCGTTGTACCTGCCAGTTGAGCAACGAATACCGGAATCTCTCGCTTGATGTTGCGTTCATACATCCGGTAGGAAGACCAACTGTTGCCCAGGCGTTCGTAGATGTCGCGCGCGCTGTCACCTTTCACCGCGGTGAAGGTGCACGGGAGGATCTCACCGTCGATCTCGATGGTTCCTTCGCTGTGCTCGCGGACGTTGAACACCCAGCCCGGGATCTTCTCCTGGCCGGCGTTGGACCCGGCGATCCCCCAGCCGCGCATGTCCCTGGTCTCCACCGGAACTCCCAGGAGTGGTGTGCGCCGCCATTGCCCGGACTTGCGTCCGAGCGTGCTGATCCACACGACCTGGGCGCCGCCCGGAAAGCGGCGCATGAGTCGGCCGCCGGAGATCCGGTCTAAAATTCGGTGACTGATGGTGGTGGCGCGCAGTGCGGTGCCCCACAGCAGGTCGTAGCCGCGGGATCCCATGAGTTTCACTCTAAGTGAGCTGCCAACGGATCGCGCAGCCCCGGATAAGATCGGAGTCTTCCCCGTCACATTCACTATGTGCATTGTTTGAAGGATGGGGTGCTCGTGGCTCGCGTCATAGTCGACGTCATGCTCAAGGCGGAGATCTTGGACCCGCAGGGTCGCGCTGTGCAGGGCGCCCTCGGCCGTCTGGGGCTTTCCGGAGTAACTGATGTGAGGCAAGGCAAGCAGTTCATCATCGAGCTAGAGGGGGATCTCGACGACGCTCGCCGCGCCACACTCGAGGAACTCGCGGGCGAACTACTCAGCAACCCGGTGATCGAGAACTACACGATGACCGTCGTCGACGACGAGGCGGGCGCGTGAGCGCTCGCATAGGTGTCGTCACCTTCCCCGGTTCTCTCGATGAAGTCGATGCAGCTCGGGCGGTGACGATCGCCGGTGGTGAGGCAGTGTCGCTATGGCACGGCGATGACGACGTGAAGAACGTCGACGCGGTCCTTCTTCCGGGCGGCTTCTCGTACGGGGATTACTTGCGGTGCGGTGCCATCGCTCGCTTTGCGCCGGTGATGGACACCATCATCGACGCCGCACACCGCGGCATGCCCGTGTTCGGTATCTGCAATGGGTTTCAGATTCTGTGTGAGACCCATCTTCTTCCCGGCGCGCTGACGCGAAACGATCATTTGCACTTCGTGTGCCGCGACCAGAAACTTCGCATCGAGAACACCGCTTCGGACTGGACCCGTGATTTCACACCGGGCCAGGAGATCGTCATTCCCTTGAAGAACGGTGAGGGTGGTTACGTGGCAGACGAAGACACCCTTGATCGGCTGGAAGGAGACGGCCGTGTCATCGCGCGGTATCTGGACGTCAACCCGAACGGCAGTCGGCGCGACATCGCTGGCATCACCAACGAGCGCGGCAACGTCGTCGGCTTGATGCCGCACCCCGAGCACGCCGTCGAGTCACTCACCGGGCCAAGCACCGATGGGTTGATCTTTTTCGCTAGCGCACTGTCGTCGCTCATGGCCGGGGCCGGACAGTGATCGATACCGTCGATCAGGCGGCAACGACCCCGGAGGTCGAGCAGCCATACCTCGAACTCGGTTTGAAGACCGAGGAGTACGAACGCATCCGCGAGATTCTGGGGCGTCGTCCGACCAGCAGCGAACTTGCGATGTATTCGGTGATGTGGAGCGAGCACTGCTCGTACAAGTCCAGCAAGGTGCACCTGCGGCAATTCGGCGAGAAAGCCCCACCGTCGGACGCGCTCCTGGTGGGGATCGGGGAGAACGCAGGCGTCGTCGACATCGGAGATGGCTGGGCGGTGACGTTCAAAGTCGAAAGCCACAACCACCCGTCGTATGTAGAGCCGTATCAGGGCGCTGCGACCGGCGTGGGTGGCATTGTTCGCGACATCTTGTCGATGGGTGCACGTCCTCTCGCTGTTATGGATCCTCTTCGCTTCGGACCCGCCGATGCGGCGGATACGAAACGAGTCCTCCCCGGGGTCATTGCGGGCGTGGGTGGCTATGGAAACTGCCTCGGTCTGCCCAACATCGGAGGGGAAGTCGTCTTCGACGAGTCCTACGCGGGAAACCCGTTGGTGAACGCCCTGTGCGTTGGCGCTATGCGACACGAAGACATTCACCTGGCGAGCGCGAAGGGTGTGGGCAATCTGGTCGTGCTGTACGGCGCCCGCACCGGCGGCGATGGCATCGGGGGTGTATCGGTTCTGGCCTCGGAGACGTTCGACGATGAAGGTCCGGCCAAGCGCCCCAGCGTGCAGGTGGGCGACCCGTTCATGGAGAAACTTCTGATCGAGGCCACCTTGGAAGTGCTGCATGCAGGACTGGTCGAGGGGATTCAGGACCTGGGCGGTGCCGGTATCTCGTGCGCCACCAGCGAACTCGCCTCCAACGGTGACGGTGGCATGCACGTGTGGCTGGACCGAGTGCTACTGCGCGATCCGACACTGAGCCCCGAAGAGATCCTGATGAGCGAATCGCAGGAGCGCATGTGTGCCATCGTCCGACCGGACAAGATCGATGACTTCTTGTCTCACTGCCGCAAGTGGGATGTCGAGGCAGTGGTGATCGGTGAGGTCAACGATTCCGGCCGGTTGACCATCGATTGGCACGGTGAGCGGATCGCGGACGCTCCGCCGCGCACGGTGGCCCACGAGGGCCCGGTGTACGAGCGACCGTTTCACCGCCCGCCGTGGCAAGATGCGTTGCAGGCAAATGAGGCCACGACCATCGATCGTCCCGGACCGAAAGAGTTTCTCAACACACTTCTAGAACTTCTCGCCTCTGCGAATCTCGCCGACAAGTCGTGGGTCACCGACCAATACGACCGCTACGTACGGGGAAACACAGTGCTGTCCCAACCCGAAGACTCCGGGATGATTCGGGTCGACGAAGAAACCGGGAGAGGCGTAGCGATCGCGACCGACTGCAACGGACGCTTCGCGAAGCTCGATCCCTACGCGGGTGCCCAGTTGGCGCTCGCGGAGTCGTATCGGAATGTGTGCGTCACCGGAGCCGTCCCGCTCGCGGTGACCAACTGTTTGAACTTCGGGTCGCCGGAAGATCCAGAGGTCATGTGGCAATTCGCGGAAGCGGTGCGGGGTTTGGCCGATGCGTGCGCGGCCTTGGGAATCCCGGTTACCGGTGGCAACGTCTCCTTCTACAACCAAACGGGCGACACGGCGATCCTGCCCACTCCCGTGGTCGGAGTCTTGGGGGTTATCGATGATGTTGATCGCCGAACGCCGATGTCCTGGGGACCGGACGGTGAGCTCATCTACCTGCTCGGCGACACCCGCGATGAGTTTTCCGGTAGCGAGTGGGCACACATTCGAGGACATCTCGGGGGACACCCACCGTCGCTCGATCTTCAGCGAGAGAAAGTGCTGGGCGAGATCCTCGTCGCGGCATCGCGCGACGGAATGATCACTGCCGCCCACGACGTATCCGATGGAGGTTTCGCGATCGCTGTTGTCGAGATGGCCCTTCGTAGTCGCGTCGGTGCGCGATTGTGGCTGCCTGATGATGTCGATCCCTTCGTCCAACTGTTTGCCGAGTCCGCCGGACGGGCGGTGGTGGTGATCCCCCGTAGCGAGGAACTCCGCTTCACCGAAATGTGTGGCGCACGAGGAGTGCCTGCTTTCCGGGTGGGTGTCGTCGACTCGGGTCTGGGTGCCGATACCGGACATGCGGACGGCTCCCAGGTGCTGCAGTTCGGAGAGTTCTTCACGGTGTCACTGGATCGGTTAAGGGATGCGAACTCCGCGACCCTTCCGGCGTTGTTCTCCTGATGGGGGACGACGCTTGGATCGAACGTGCCACTGTGGTGCTCGCTGCACTGGAGTCCGGTCGGGAGCCACCGAAAGACGACCAGCGTGCGGCCGTGAAAGGTGCACTTGCCGAGCTGGTGGCGAGTGCACCGGGCAAGAGTGTGGAAGTCCGCATCCCCCCGTACGCGGCGGTGCAGGTTATCGAGGGTGCAACGCATCGGCGCGGGACACCGCCGGCGGTGGTGGAGATGAATACCAAGACGTGGTTGGCTCTCGCGCTGGGCAGACTCACCTGGGCCGATGCCACGAGGGACGGCAGAGTTCACGCGAGCGGAGCCCGATCCGACCTGTCTGAGCTGCTCCCCCTGAGAACCCCAAGGGAAATTTGACTCGGTTAGGCTACCCTAAGTAAGGTTTGCCTTATCTGAGTCAGCCGATCGGGCCATCCCCGCACCAAAGGACGTTCATGACCCACGCGAAGCTCTTTCCGCTAATAGCCGCTGTGCCGGCTATCGCCTTCGCCCTGTCTGCCTGCGCCGGCTCCAGCGACGATCAGTCGGCCGACGCGGCCGACGCGGCCAACGGTGAGCCCGTGGTCGTTTACTCCGGGCGCAGTGAAGAAGTGATCGAGCCTTTGTTTGAGAAGTTCACGGAAGAAACAGGTGTACCCGTCGAGGTGAGGTACGGCGACACGGCGGAGATGGCGGCACAGATCATCGAAGAAGGTGACGCATCACCCGCCGACGTCTACTACGGACAAGATGCCGGTGCCCTCGGAGCCCTCGACGGTGCCGGAATGTGCGCGCCACTGGCGGACTCGATTGCGAACTTGGTTCCGGCGACGTACCGGTCAACCGACGGAACATGGACCGGGGTAACCGGAAGAGCCCGGGTGATTGCGTACGACTCGACGCAACTGCCTGCAGATCAGGTTCCGACGTCTGTTTTCGACCTGACTGATGAGCAATGGCGCGGACAAGTGGCGATCGCTCCGACGAATGGATCATTTCAAGCTTTCGTCACCGGTATGAGAGTCGCAGCCGGAGAAGACGCGACGCGCGAGTGGCTGCAGGGTCTTGTCGACAACGACGTTCAGTTGTACGAGAAGAACGGCCTTATCCGCGACGCTGTCGACGCAGGGGAAGTTCAACTGGGTCTGATCAATCATTACTACTGGTACACGAAAGCGGCTGAAGTCGGCGAAAACGCGATGAACGTGCAACTCGCTTTCGCCGAGCCAGGTGATCCTGGAGCCTTGGTCAACTTGTCGGGAGCGTGCATCGTGCGACCCACCGACAACGCCGACGGTGCTCGCGCATTAATGGAGTGGCTGTTATCCGAATCAGCGCAGCAGTGGTTCGTTGAGACGACGTTCGAGTACCCGCTGGTCGCCGGTGTCGAAGGCCCCGACGGTGTGCCTCCCCTCGCGCAGGTGAAGGGGCCTGATATCCCCTTGGCCGAGTTGGACGACCTTCCCGGCACGTTGCTCATGCTCCAGGATGTCGGTCTGACGTAGGAGTTGATCGTGTATCGCCGAATGGTGAATTCCATGCGACCGCCACTGCTTTTGATTGCAGCGGCGGTTGTTAGCGTCGCCGTCGCGGCTATCCCGCTGCTGTATTTGCTGGTGCGCACGTCGTCGGCTGGTTGGAACGCAGTGGTCGAAGCGCTGTTTCGAGACAGAACTCTCGAAACAACCATCACGAGTGTTGCTCTTGTGACGTTGGTGATCGTCGGCTGCTTGGTGATCGCCGTCCCCACAGCGTGGTTGTTGGCGAGGACGAACATCCCCGGGCGCGCCTTCTTCCTGGTGATTGCGGCGCTTCCCCTGGCTGTTCCCTCGTACGTGATGGCCTACGCGTGGATCGCCGAGTTCCCGAGCATGTCGGGAATCGGGGCAGCCGCACTGGTGATGGTGCTCGCGACCTACCCCTACGTCGCCATCCCACTGACAGCCGCCCTTCGTTCCATCGACGCCGGACACGAAGAGGCCGCTCAATCCCTCGGATTGGGACCCCTGGCCGTCGCCCGTCGTGTCTCCCTTCCCCTTGCCCGGCCGGCCGCAGCCGCGGGTGTGCTGCTTGCAGCGCTATACACGTTGAGCGAATTCGGCACGGTGGCGATCTTCCGAGTCGATGCCTTCACCCGAGTGATCTACACCGCCTACCGCGCATCGTTCGATCGCACGACAGCGGCGGTGCTGTCCCTGGTCCTCGTTTGCCTGGCCTTGTTGCTCGTCGTGATCGAAGCGCGCATTCGAGGAAAGTCACAGCGTTGGCGCATTGGATCAGGCGTGTCGCGACCCGCACCTCGGCAACAACTCCGCACCCGCGGCACGGTGCTCGGTGTCGCATGGCTGGTGGGGGTGGCGGTCTTATCGCTGGGTGTACCCGCATGGTCGTTGACGCGACTGCTCCTGGAAAGCCAAAGATCCGAACTTGATATCGGAGAGCTTGTCGGCGCCGTTGTCGGTTCGGTGTCCTCGTCGATGCTCGGAGCTGCACTTGCCCTGCTGCTCGCCCTGCCTATCGCCGCGCTCGCTGCTCGCTACCGCTCCCGCATCGTCAGGAGTATCGAGGGCGCGGCGTTTCTCGGCCATGCCCTCCCGGGAGTCGTAGTAGGTCTGTCGCTGGTCTTTTTCACCCTTGCCGTACTACCGGCGGCGTACCAGACTCTCGCGGTGCTCGCCTTCGCCTACGCCGTGCTCTTTCTCCCGAAAGCCATCGGATCGAGCAGATCGGCGATCGCCCACGTGCCACCGGGCTTGGAATCCACCGCGCGAAGCCTCGGCCGGGGACCTCTTCGTGCCTGGTGCACGGTGACGGGTCGTCTCGCATGGCCTGGAATCGCAGCTGGAACACTCCTCGTCTTTCTGACAGCGATGAAGGAATTGCCGGCCACCTTGATGCTGCGGCCCACCGGCTTCAGCACCCTGGCCACCGAACTGTGGTCGCGGACGGAAATCGAGGCCTTCGGCTCGGCCGCTCCCTATGCATTGACCATGATCATCATTGCGTCGGTACCTGCGTGGCTCATGGGCCGGTGGCTGGCGCGATCACCCGAAACAGCACCGAGCACTGATCGCGTGGATGACGAGATGGTTCGCACCGACGAGGTGGCCTACGTTGGTGGTGTCCGATGACAACGTCGCCTGCAGTGCCCCAACTGTCTCTTCAGAACATCTTTGTCGGATACGGCGGACCCATGGTCGTGCGTGATGTCACGATGGAGGTCGAGCAGCGAGAGTTCGTCACCATTCTGGGTCCGAGCGGCTCCGGGAAGACGACGCTGTTGCGCGCTATCGCGGGGTACCTCCGCCCGGCAACGGGCATCGTCACGATCGCAGGAACGATCGCGTCAAACGAGCGAACGTGGCTTCCGCCCGAGCGACGTCAGATCGGCATCGTTCCGCAGGAAGGCGCGCTCTTCCCGCATCTCGACGTCGCAGGGAACATCGCCTTCGGTCTGCGCGATAAGAAGAAGGCGCGGGCGCGGGTCACTGAAATGCTCGAGATGGTGGACTTGTCGGGACTGGAAAAGGCCCGACCGCACGAGCTATCGGGCGGTCAACAACAGCGGGTCGCTCTCGCTCGAGCGCTTGCTCCCGCGCCATCTCTGGTGTTGCTCGATGAGCCTTTCTCCTCCCTTGATGCCTCGCTGCGGTTTGATGTGCGCACCCAGGTGCGCAGACTCCTCGCGGACATCGGCACGACGGCGGTTCTCGTGACCCATGACCAGGAAGAAGCCCTATCGATGGCCGACCGGGTGGCGGTGATGTCGGCGGGGCGGATCGAGCAGGTGGGTGCGCCGTGGACTGTCTACGACGACCCTACGACGCTCAACGTTGCCCGTTTCATCGGCGATCTGGTCGAACTGCCGGTGACTGAGATGCAAGGGGCGAGCGCGCACACAGCCGTGGGGTGGGTGCCGATTCGTGATCACAGCGAATCAGAATCGAGTAGCGGGCGAGTTGTGTTGCGCCCCGAGCAACTTGTTCTGGTCGCCGAGCGAGGTGTTGGTCCGGACCCACAAGGTGTCCCGGGAACCGTGGAATCCATTCGCTATCACGGGCACGATTCGCTGACGTCCGTCCGGTTGAACGACGGACCCTTGGTGGATGTGCGCTCGGCCGGAGGTGCCGGGGTCGCTGTGGGTGATGTGGTGCGGGTGGTCGTGACCGGAACAGCACGAATGTTCGCCGACCCCGTAGTCTGAGCACGTGCCGCGCGGAGATGGGCAACTGACCCACGAGCTCCTCCCCGGCGAGAAGGGTCCGCAGGATGCCTGCGGGGTTTTCGGAGTGTGGGCTCCGGGTGAAGAAGTTGCCAAACTCACGTTCTTCGGCCTGTATGCGCTGCAGCATCGCGGGCAGGAATCCGCAGGAATCGCCGTCAGCGACGGATCGCACATCGTCGTCTACAAGGACATGGGTTTGGTGTCACAGGTCTTCACCGAAGCGAGTCTGGAATCGTTGCAGGGACACGTTGCCATCGGCCACACGCGCTACTCGACTACGGGTTCGAGCGTGTGGGAGAACGCCCAGCCGACGTTCCGCCCGACAGCGACGGGAAACCTGGCCCTCGGGCACAACGGAAACCTCACCAACACGGCAGACCTGTCCGAGCGGCTGGCAGAATTGGCCAGCACATCGGGTGAATTGCCCATCAACGCCGGTCTGTATGCGACCACCGATACGGAAGTGATTTCAAGCCTTCTCGCGGCTCACCCCGATCTGCCACTCGAACAGGCGGCACTTGAGGAGCTCCCGAAACTTCTCGGTGCGTTCTCGCTGGTCTTCATGGACGACGACGCGCTGTACGCCGCTCGTGATGCGCAAGGAATACGTCCTCTTGTCCTAGGGCGACTCGAGCGTGGATGGGTCATCGCCAGTGAGACCGCAGCCCTCGACATCGTGGGTGCGTCCGTTGTTCGTGAAGTCGAACCGGGCGAGCTGGTCGTCATCGACTCCAACGGCCTGCGATCCCATCACTTCGCCACGGCCGACCCCAAGGGATGTCTCTTCGAGTACGTATATCTGGCGAGACCGGACACGACTATCGCAGGACGCGGCGTGCAGGCAACCAGAGTCGAAATCGGGCGACAACTTGCGCGCGAGTACCCGGTCGAAGCCGACCTCGTGATTCCGGTGCCGGAATCCGGAAGGTATGCAGCGATCGGATACGCCCAAGAATCGGGAGTTCCCTTTGCCGAAGGGCTTGTCAAGAACTCCTACGTAGGCCGGACATTCATCCAACCCAGCCAAACGATCCGGCAGCTAGGTATTCGTCTGAAGCTGAATCCACTCAAGGATGTCATCGAGGGCCAGCGCCTCGTGGTGGTCGATGACTCCATCGTGCGCGGCAACACCCAACGCGCCCTAGTGCGCATGCTCCGTGAGGCAGGTGCCCGTGAGGTGCATGTTCGAATCTCGAGCCCCCCGGTGGCGTGGCCCTGCTTCTACGGCATCGACTTCGCCAGTCGCGCGGAGTTGATCGCGAGCGGCCTCTCGGTGGAAGAGATCTGCGCCTCCATTAGCGCCGACTCACTAGCTTTCGTCACCTTGGATGCGCTGGTGGGGGCAACCAAGCAGAAGAAGGAACATCTGTGCAGAGCCTGTTTCGATGGCGTTTATCCCGTCGAGCTGCCGGCGGAAGATCGCATCGGTAAGTCGGTTCTGGAAGGGATCGCCCGCCGGGTCCAGAACTCGGCTGGCGGTGGCGCTAACGATGCGCTGAAGCGAGTCTGAATGCCCGGTATCAACTACTCCGATGCCGGCGTTGACGTCGACGCTGGAGAGCGTGCGGTCGAATTGATGCGAGCCTCGGTCGCCCGAACGCTGCGGCGTGAGGTTGTCGGTGGACTCGGCGGCTTCGCCGGACTGTTCGATATCTCCCGATACACCAGCATGCAGCAGCCGCTGTTAGCGACCAGCACCGACGGTGTTGGAACCAAGATCGCTGTCGCCCGGGCTATGGGCATCCACAACACGGTCGGGATTGACCTGGTCGCGATGGTGGTGGACGACCTCGTCGTCTGCGGAGCCGAGCCCTTGTTCCTCACCGACTACATCGCCACCGGATCGGTCGATCCGGTGCGGATGGCATCGATTGTTGAGGGTATTTCCGCCGGATGCGAGCAGGCCGGTTGTGCTCTGGTCGGGGGTGAGACCGCAGAGCACCCGGGGCTCATGGAACCGGACGAGTACGACCTCGCGGCGGCTGGAACCGGCATCGTGGATGCACCCAATGCTTTAGGTCCTGAGCGTGTTGTCACCGGGGATGTGCTGGTTGCGATGCGTTCCAGTGGACTCCACTCGAATGGTTACTCGCTCGCCCGCCAGGTGCTGGTGCCCGATGCGTCGGCGTTGGAGGAAGTCGTCCCGGAACTGAAGCGTTCGGTAGGTGAAGAGTTGCTGGAGCCGACGCGGATCTACGCCCGTGACTGCTTGGCGCTGATCGAGTCAGCGGATGTTCACGCCTTCTCTCACATCACCGGTGGTGGTATCGCTGCGAATGTCGCCCGAGTGCTGCCCGACAATCTGGCCGCGGACCTGGACAGGAGTACCTGGACTCCGCACGCGATCTTCTCGCTATTGGCGAGCTGTGGTGAGATCGATTCGCGTGAGATGGAACGAACTTTCAACATGGGTCTGGGAATGATCGCGGTGGTAGGGCAAGCGTCCGTCGAACGAGCACTCGCCACTCTCACGGAGCGTGGCGTGGACGCGTGGGTCTGCGGTTCTGTTCGGGATCGCGCCACGGATGACGTTGGTGATGCCTCGGCCAAAGGTGGCGCGGGTGGCGCGGTGAGACTGGTCGGCACTTACGCGGAAGACAGCAGCGGCTAGTTCTGCTCGTCTTCGTAGCCGTAGGCATCTGGAGCGTATGGATCGTCCGCGTATGGATCGGTCTCGTCAACGTCGCTGTCATCCCCATCGACGCCGGTGGAGTCGGACTCACCGGTGAGTTCCGCCTCGAGTTGCTGGAGATCGGTCTGCGGACCGCCGTACTTCAGCGCACGAGCGACTTTCGTTTGCTTAGCCTTAGCTCGGCCGCGCCCCATGGCTCGACCCCCTCATCCAGATTCCGGGTTATCACGTGGACGGTACTCGCTGGGCCGATCGGGCCGCGATCCCGGGACCACAGCGAGCCTCTAGGTTACCCCGTCCCGGGTGTGGCGCCCGTCAGCGGCCCCTCCGGTAGGGATGCCGCGATCCGCGCCTGCGCCTCCAGTTCGGCGGCTCGGACAGGGGTGATGGCCTCCCCACGGGCCCGTTCCAGGACGCTGCGGGTGGTGTCGAACACCCGCTCCACGGTGGCTCGTGCTCGATCGAGATCGGCTCCCGTGAGCTCCTCGGCAACCTGGATGACCCCTCCACAGTTCACGCAGAAGTCAGGTGCGTAGACGATCCCCGCGTGGTCGAGGAGGTCCCCGACCCGGTCCGTGGCCAATTGGTTGTTGGCCCCCCCGCACACCAGGCGAACCTCCGCTGAGGCCAAGTCGTCCACGAGAGACTCGCTAATCGCCCCCCCGAGAGCATTCGGGGACAGAACCTGTGGTCGGTAGGCCAGAAGTTCCGGAAGCGAATCGACCCAGGTGATCGAGTTCGGGTACTCGGCATCGAGCGACGAACGGGCCGCGGCGGACGGATCCATGGCTATCACTCGAACACTGTCACGGATCAGGTGGCCGATGAGACGGCCGCCGACCTTTCCGGCACCGATCACACCAACCCTCACGCCGGAAAGATCCGCCGTGCCCAGAGCAGCCTCCGCCCCCGCCCGCATGCCCAGGTGAACACCGACGGACGTGAGAATCCCTGAATCGCCGACGCCACCGTTCTCGGGGGAGCGGCCAGTGGTCCATCGACACGTCTCGGAGATGACATCCATGTCCTGAACGCGCATCCCGACGTCGCCTGCGGTGACGTATCGACCACCCAGAGACGTGACGAGTTCACCGAAGGCGTGCAGCAGTTCCGGTGGCTTGTTCGATGGGTCGTGCACGATGACGGCTTTGCCTCCACCGTGTGGAAGTCCCGCGAGTGCGTTCTTGTAGGTCATCGCTCGTGACAAACGCAGTGCGTCGGCGTAGGCGGCGGCGTGTGCGCCAGACGATGTATCGGCGTAGGTCGACATCCGAACGCCACCGAGGGCCGGCCCTAGGACAGTTGAGTGGATAGCGACGACCGCTTGCAGGCCGGTGGACTCGTCCTGAGCGACGACCACGCTCTCGTGGCCGTCGAAACCCGCCCAAGGGTTGGGGCCGGTGGGATCTGTCACGGGGTCACTGTAGGGCAGGACATGGCGCGGACTTTCTCCGTTATTTAGGAGACAAAGTGGGTATCAGTATTCATTGGCAGCGAATTTTGCTTGCCTCCACGCGCATACGGTGGAAAGGTACGTTTCGGCGCAAATTGCTCGGCCTGCAATCCGTAGTAGCGAGGCAACGTTGGGAGAGTCGATGTCGGGACGTGATCCAGACCCTGATCAGCTCCTCACCCCTTCAGAAGTAGCGGCACTCTTTCGGGTCGACCCCAAGACCGTCACGCGTTGGGCCAAGGCCGGCAAACTGACAAGTATTCGAACCCTCGGCGGTCATCGCCGCTATCGCGCAACGGAAGTTCACGCTCTGCTTGATGCGCAGTCGGGGTCCCGCGCGGGAGAAGCTGTTGCTCACGATGCATCACACGCGACGCCTCCGGGTGGATTCCCTCCCCGCTGACGTCCGACTACTGTGCAGTTCGTGAATGATCCGGAGCTTCGCGCTGGTGACGCGGACCGCGACGTGACGATCTCTGAACTACGCGAGGCGTATGCCGAGGGTCGGCTCCTGCCCGAGGAGTTCAACGATCGTCTCGACCGCGCTCACGAAGCCAAGACCTTCGCGGACTTGCGAGAGCTCACCGCGGATTTGCCACGAGAGACGGCAATTGCTGCGCAGGAGCCGAGTGAATCGGCGATAGAGCGCAAGAAGCTTCGGTCTGCTTGGGCTTCATGGCTGGGCGTCGGTGTCCTCGTGAATATCATCTGGTTCGCCACTTGGATGGGCAGTGGCCCGGCCCCGTATTACTGGCCCATCTGGGTGGTCGGTCCGTGGGGCGGGGCCATGGTCATTTGGACGTTGGCCTCACGAGCCGAACGGTCATCGGATGACTGAACCGCTGTATCGGGTCATCGTGGAGGGGTTCAAAGGAATCTTCGCCGTCCTCGGAATGAAACTCGACATTGTTGGTGAGGAGAACATCCCTCTGCAGGGTGGGGCGGTGCTCGCGTTGAATCACACGAGCTATCTGGATTTCGCGCTCGGAGGTGTGCCGGCGGATCGGCGGGGGCGCCGATTCGTTCGCTTCATGGCGAAGGATTCGGTGTTTCGACATCCGATAGCGGGACCCTTGATGCGCGGAATGAAACACATTCCCGTCGACCGGCACGATGGATCGGTAGCGTTCGAGACCGCCGTCGCGGCGGCCCGCGCAGGGGAACTCATCGGTGTCTTCCCTGAGGCGACGATGAGCCGTTCGCTGGAAATCAAAGAATTGAAAAACGGCGCGGTACGGATGGCGCGCGAAGCTGAGGTTCCTCTCATTCCGATGATCGTGTTCGGTGGTCATCGCGTCCTGTCCTACGACGTCCGCGACTTCACCCGGGGGCGGACGATTTGCATGACGATCGGGCGCCCTATATCCACCAACGATGATGTCGACGAGATGACAGATGCGCTCCGCAGCACTTTGAGTGAACTTCTCGACGAGACGATCCACAGATACCCGGACAAGCAGCCGGGGGCGCCTTGGATCCCGCAGCGACATGGTGGTTCGGCGCCGTCACTCGAGGAAGCCGCTCGTATCGAAGAGCGGCGCCGAGCGGCACGGGAGCCAAAGTAACTGTCGACCTTGTGAGCTGGAAAAGGGTTGATCCGCTCGACACTCACCATTTCTTGGAGCTGATGAGCACGTTGCGCTCGGAGAGCAACTCCACCGTTCCCGACGTATTTCGCAGAAGTGGCCCTTCGCGCCCCCAGTACTGAGTGCGCGTCGATGGAACTCCCTTGCCGATGAAGACCGTCAACGTCTTCCCGGCCGGGATCCGCGAGTTGATGACGAACGGGTAGGTGGCGCTCCGGTATGCCACGTAGTAGCCATCGAGGTTGATCTCCTGCTTCGAGGTGTTCTTGATGATGATGTATTCCTCGTTGGCTGCCCGCGATGGCTTCTTCGACGTGGCGATGGGGTTGACGTCGGTGATCGTGAGTTTTCCTTGGGCCGGGTCCGTGCAGTCGACGACGCAGGGCCAGTCGAACCACGAGCGGAACGCCGTGGAGGGGTCCAGGAGATAGACGCCATCTCCGGTGAATCGATCACGCGCCACATTCGCTAGCAGCGCTGTCGTCGACCCCACATACAAGTCTCGGGGCTCCGGTGACCCGGGAGTTCCCTGACCCACATGAACTACCCGATAGTCGTCGGGGGTGAGCATCGATCCGTTCGGGAAGATGAACCACGCTGTGGAGCCGGAATCACGAAGAATCCAGCCACTGAGGTCGACCACCGTTCCACCGGTGTTACGCACGATGACGTACTCCCCGTTCGGATTGGCGTTGTCGTTGCGTCCGGCATTCCAGTGAGCGATCAGACTGATGGATGCGTCTGGTTGTTCCGGCGGCCCGCAGAAACTTGGGTTCCAGATGCCTCGCCCGGCGGCTTGAGCGTTCGCCACGTAAACGGCGTAGGAGTACGACAGGGCGGCCTCGTTGGACAGGGTGAACAGCGTCGCGAGCCCAGCGCTCGCTAACTCGGCTTGAACGTCGATGTCGTATTGGCTGGTGGCTGGGTTCCATGCGAACGCGTAGCGCTGAGGTCGATTATCCAGGCCTGCGGATTCCTTACTCAACGAGCGAAGTTGCACGGGCGTGCCCGGTGGAAGCAGGGAAGCCAGAACCCCGGTGGCCGCCACGGCTCCGCACATGTCCTCATCCCTGTTCTTGTTGTAGAACCCGCGAACCTCAGGGGTGTTGATACCGAGGAGTCGTACGGTGACGTAGGACGACGAGCCATCCTCGATGAACCGGAACGTGTCGCCATCGGCGACGACATCGACAACGCCTGTTTCTTGAATAGGAACCTGCGTGTAGTCGACCGTCGAGTAATCAGGGAACGGAAACGGGGTAGAAGGCGCCGCGTGCGCAACTGCGCTGACGACGGACAGCGCCCCGAGGCACAGAACCATCACTGCGAACCGCGCACGGTGGGATGTCGAAGAGGAGAAGTGGCGACGCGAGCGCCGGGAATACATGAGCAAACTCGCGGTCTAGGTGCGGCGTTCGCGAAGCTTCTTCACGCCGACAATGATCACAGCGACCGAAACACCCAAGATCAACGCTTCGATCAGACCGGCCTGACCGCTCGTAAGGGCGAAGATGATGATGGCAAGACCGAGGACGCCAGTGCCGATATACGCCCACGGCGTCCAGGAAGGCTCATCGCGCTCGTCGTCATTCATAGAAGGCAGTGTACGTAATGCCACAGACCCAGACCCTGGGACACTGCAGCCATGACCGGGCCTTTCTCGACCGCAACCATCATCTTCGGGTTGCTCCTAGCCGTGTGGGCGTTGGTCTATCTGGTGATGAACAAGCGAGTGGATCGCTATCTGCAGATCGCAACACTGGGCCTGGCGGTGATGTTTGTCGTTCTCGCCGTTGGTGGAATTGTGCAGATGACGGGGACAGACAAGGAGCTTGCTCGGGCCGAATTCGTTGGGTATCTACTGCTGTCTCCGCTGATTCCCGTGGGAGGTTGGTGGTGGGCGAAGAATGACGAGACCCGGTGGGGTGCGGGCGTGCTCCTCGTCGTGGGTCTCGTGATGCCTGTCCTGGTGGTCCGGGTTCAGCAGGTGTGGGCCGGTGTCTGAGCACGTGAAAGCACGAACGAACCAGGGGTTTGGTCGCGTCCTCGTTATTGTGTATGCGATCTTCGCCATAGGAGCCACGGCTCGATCCGTCATTCAAATCACGCGGCGACTTGACGAGGCGCCTGTCGCCTACTTGCTGTCGGCTTTTGCGGCCGTCGTCTACATCGTTGCGACGATTGCGCTTGCTCGGGGAAACCGGACGTCACGGAAAGTCGCCTACGTTGCCATCGGTATCGAGATGGCAGGTGTCATCGTGATCGGCGCCCTGAGTCTGCTCGTCCCCGATGCTTTCCCGCGTGCCACCGTGTGGTCCACGTTTGGTAGCGGCTACCTCTTCATCCCTTTGATCTTGCCGCCGCTCGCGTTGTGGTGGTTGCGGCGCACCGAGTAGCAGCGTTTAACTGGCACCTGTCGTCGAGACAAGGGATGCGATGTGTTCGGGAAATATTCCGCAGCATCCGCCGATGATGCTCGCGCCCTGCCGGCGCCAATCATCAGCTATACGAGCGAATGCGCCCGGCGTCAGCATCTCGTCGTACTCCCGGTACGTCGGAACGGAATCGTTATCGGCGGCACTTGCACGAAACTCATCACTGAAGCCGTTGGCGTACACCCCGATCGTCAGATCGGGTGCAGCCTGCACGAGAAGGGGGAGAGCGAATGTGATGGCTTCCGGGCTGCTGCAGTTGAGCATCGCTGCCTCGACGTTCCTGAACTCAGCGATTGCCGCGACGCCCTCCGCGATCGCCTCCCCGCTCCTAAGACATCCAACATCGACCTCGGACACAGTGAAGGAAACCCACACCGGGAGCCCCGCCGCATTGGCTGCCTCGGCAGCCGCACAGGCTTCGGCGGTGGAGTGCATGGTCTCGCACAACAGGACGTCCGATGACGGAGCGACGGAATCGACAATCATTCGATAGGTGCTCGACAGTTCGTCATAGTCCCCAACGCGATCCGGTTGATAGGTCTCGTGGAGGGGCGGCAAGCAGCCGGCAACGAGAGGACGTGCGTTCGATAACCGCTCCGATACAGCGATATCGCGCGCTCTCGCAGCAAGCGCGCCACCCGCCTGGACGAGGTCCACCACGTCGTCGAGAGAACCACCACCTTCGGTCGCAAGAGCAGCAGGCACACAGGCGTAGGTATTGGTGGTGATGACGTCAGCGCCAGAACGCAGGAACTGAAGGTGAGATTGGAGAACGATGTCGGGAGAGTCACGGTTCGCTCGAGCAACGCCACGGAAGCGCTCCATCGTGCCGATGGGACCGGAGATCTCGACACCATTGCGGCGCAGGAGGTGTCCCATTCCCCCGTCAAGAATCACAACGACACCGTCCCGTCGATAACTGTCACCGTTCTTCCCCCGACCCACACGTCGTCGAGGTGCCTTTCGACGGAAACTAGTCCGCGGCGACCGAGTGTACGACCTTGAAGTGCGGTGTAGGAATCTGGTGCGAGCCCTGCACCGATGAGCCACTGGCCGAGCGCTGCGTTGAGCGACCCGGTAGCAGGGTCCTCGGTTATCCCTTGGTTGCCGGGAAAGAATGCCCGCACTTCAAAGTCAGTCTCCACGGAACTCGGTGCGATAAGTCCGACGTCAGCGTGTGCGAGGAGCTCTGGGTTGGGAGATACAGAGTGCAGATCCTCGGTGGAGCGAAGGAGAAGGCCGCGCCAGCCGGGCCCGTTGTCGCACCACTGGTGAGCGACCACGGCATCCGGGGACAAATCGAGCCCATGAAGAGTTTCGTCCAAGATGTCGTCCTCGAGAGGTCCGGTGCGATTGCGCGGTGGTGCCGCGAAACTCAAAGCTCCGTCCGGTGTGCGCCGTATTCGAACCAGACCTGCTCCGCACTCCTGCACGATGTCGTCATCGGCTGGCTCACCCCCGGCCTCCAACCATGCATGGCATGTTCCCAAGGTTGGGTGGCCAGCGAAGGGGAGCTCGCGTCCGGGACAGAAGATCCGCACGGCGTAGTCGGCTGATGGATCTGTTGCCGGCACGACGAAGGTGGCCTCGGACAGATTCGTCCACTCGGTGAAAGCGTGCATCTGCTGCGTCGTCAACCCTGCTCCGTCGAGTACGACGGCGACGGGATTACCGAGAGTCGGCTCAGCGGTGAATACGTCTACTTGAGCGAAGGGACGAGGAGCAATCATGCGAAGCAGACGTGGTCAGTTGTGCTGGGTCGACGCATCGGAATCGTGGCGTTGCGCCAGCGCTCGCTTCGTTGCCCAGGCGAACACCCGAATGGTGACAGCCAAGAAACCGAGGGTCAGTGCCATTTGGATCATCACCGCCAGTCGAGCCTGATTAGTCACCGCTGTGATGTCTCCGAAGCCAACGGTGGACAGAATGGTGAGGGTCAAATAGTGCGAAGACAAATGTGACAGCGGTTCGGTAAAGGATCCTGGGTTGAGCCCATCGATAACCAGGTAGATGGTTGCGAAAATCACCACAAAGAGGGCGGCGCTCAGAATGAGACCCTCCACCGCGAGAACTTCCGGGTACCGGGATCCCAAGATTCGTTCTATTTCTCTCTTGACGAACCAGATGTAGATCACCAAGCCGGTGACAAGTAGTGCTCCAGGGATGAAAATGCGTTGGTCGACGTCT